>Ga0074193_1000050_pt1 | contig 215249 bp, 197 predicted proteins | sample EPASupsiteHSE605_FD_64523 | JGI IMG/M metagenome (GOLD analysis project Ga0074193, IMG submission 64523) | Bioremediated contaminated groundwater from EPA Superfund site, New Mexico - Sample HSE6-05 | ecosystem: Environmental > Aquatic > Deep subsurface > Groundwater > Contaminated ... | reverse complement strand
GTATAACATCCGGACTTTTAAGTTCCATCTCTTCCGCAAATGAAATGCTAGTAAGAGCCAAAGCGGCTAACAACGATAAAGTGAAGACAAGAATTACTTTTTTCATTTTTTCCACACTCCTTACTTGATTAATTTGATACCCCAATGAATATGGATGAAACAAGAATCAAGAATTTATAATATAGTTTGCTTTATGATATCGTGTAATGGGCGGGATAACCTAAATGTTTAGTAAGCAGCCTGTTTAGTGTCATAAATTGTTGTCAAAACTAATGGATTTAATATTTTCCGGGGTTAGATTTATCAAATTATCTTTGATCTTTCGATTTCATCGTTCTGAATGGGAACTGATAGCTAAATAATAATTGATCAATCTAATTGAACTCTACTTAAACGCATCAAAAAAAACACATACTATTTCATATGCATTTCTGAATTGGTCTTTAAGTTTTATTATATTTTTTGATTATATGTAATAAATCTATAATACTATTATTTAGCCATTTAAGTATATTTATTATGTTTTTTACCTTATATAAGCACCATAGCCGATGCCGGCTTCTTTCATCGTCCGGACAACTTTCTCAAAGGCTTCCAGGTTATCCAGGGGATCCCCATCCATTTCCACATAAGTAATGTGCCCGGCGTTGGTAAGCTCATGATAAGGGGCTTCCAGGGTTATTTTTTCATAGGCGCTGGCTCGATAATAAACGGGAATGTGAAAAGAATTGGTGTAGTATTCTCGGTCGGTTACGCCGGGGATTTCACCGAACACCATTTTATCCAGTTTGACAAAACGACCGGCGGTACCTTCGGCCGGGGTGCCCAACAGGGTGAAGTTAAGCTGATATTCTTCGCTGGTTTGATCCATTCGCTTTCGCATATGGCCAACGATTTCCAGTCCCAGCTCCTGAACTTCGGCCGCTTCGCCATGATGTTTTCCGGTTAAAACCGTCAAACATTCTGCCAGTCCGATAAAGCCCATGCTCAGGGTACCGTGTTTCAGCACTTCCCGGATTTCCATCTCTTCGGTCAAATCATCTGAGTCAATCCAGACTCCTTGTCCCATCAGAAAGGGGAAATTCTTAACTTTTTTATGGGCCTGGATTTCAAATCGCTCCAGTAGCTGCTCGACAACCAGATCGATTTTCTGATCCAATTCCTTAAAAAAAAGCGCTTTGTTACCTTGACTGTTTAAGGCAATCCGGGGCAGATTGATAGTTGTAAAGCTCAGGTTGCCGCGGCCGTAGGTAATTTCGCGATTGGTATCGTGAACATTTCCGATCACCCGGGTGCGGCAGCCCATGTAGGCTATTTCTGTTTCTGGCTGGCCGGCCTTGTAATATTTCAGATTATAGGGCGCATCCAGAAACGAAAAATTGGGAAACAATCGCTTGGCACTGACTCGGCAGGCTAATTTGAACAAATCATAGTTGGGATCCCAGGGGTTGTAATTGACGCCTTCCTTGACCTTGAAAATATGAATCGGAAAGATCGGGGTTTCGCCATTTCCCAGCCCGGCCTCGGTTGCCAGCAGCAGGTTTTTAATCACCAACCGTCCTTCGGTGGAGGTATCCATGCCGTAATTGATGGAACTGAAAGGGATTTGTGCTCCGGCCCGGCTATGCATGGTGTTCAGATTATGGACAAAAGCCTCCATTGATTGATAGACGCTGCGGTCGATTTCCCGTTCGGCGTTTTCCATGGCAAAGTTCTGCACCCGACTGATGATGTTGGCATCGGAAATCCATTGGGACAAACTCCGGGTTTCTGCTTCAAGATAGTTTTGGGGTTGATTCAGCTCGGGACTTAATCCCAGTTTTTTCTCAATATCTTCACTGATGGCCTTGACCTTAGCTAAGGCGTTTTTTGTGTCCGTCAATAAGGTTAACGCCTTAGCCAGATTTTCCCGATAAAGCCGGATATAGGTTTTTTTCACCCCGGGAACCATGGCATAGTCAAAATTGGGAATACTTTGTCCGCCATGCTGATCATTCTGGTTTGACTGGATGGCAATACAAGCCAGGGCCGAATAGCTTTGAATATCATTGGGTTCTCGCAGATGTCCATGACCGGTGGAAAAACCATTTTTGAAAAGCCGCTCCAAATCAATCTGACAGCAGGTGGTGGTCAGGGTCAGAAAATCCATATCGTGAATGTGAATTTCACCGGCTTTATGAGCCTCGGAATGCGCTGGTTTTAACACAAACATTTCATAAAACTGCTTGGCTCCCTCAGATCCATATTTCAGCATTGTGCCCATAGCGGTGTCGCCGTCAATGTTGGCATTTTCCCGTTTTACATCGTTGTCTTTGGCCTCTTTAAAGGTCAGGTCTTCATATATTTTCATCAGCCGGGTATCCATTTCCCGGATCCGGGTCCGCTCGGCCCGGTAGAGAATATATTTCTTGGCGGTTTTGGCGTGTCCGGTTTCGATCAGAATTTTTTCAACCGCATCCTGAATTTCTTCTACTGTCGGGGCGTTGGTATTCATTTCTTGTTCGATATAAATGGTGACTTTTTCGGCCAGATCCATGGCGGTCTGATAATTCTGGCCGCCGATTTCACTGGCCGCCTTAAAAATAGCATTGGCAATTTTTTCAATATTAAAAGGGGCTTCGCGGCCGTCTCTTTTTTTGATTTTCGTAATCATACTGGTATGTTTTCCTTCTTTCCTGCTAGTCTTTTTTATTTAAGTATTTATTTTCCGGGCATTGAAAAACCTCTCGACGGCGTGGTCAAGAGGCATAAAAACTGCTTGGCTCAAACACCCTCTATCACGCGTAGAGTCTGGTGTAATAATAACGGCGGGTAATCTGACTTAGGGTTAATTTTAAAAACCTCCCATTACAGCGGCGGGACCGTGCTGGATTTGCACCAGCTTCCCCTTAAACTGCACCAGTTGGCACAGCACCATTACTATCTTATTTTGTTGTGTTTATTTTACCACATACAAGATATGGTGTCAATTTGACTTTTTATGAATGCGATATCATTTTCTTCCCTTTCGGGAGTTCTGTCACTACATAGGTAGAAAAGTCTTTTTCGGAAAGCTTGGTGCCCAGTGGTATTCTTTTATTTTTACTTGCTTTCTCCACTCAAGTTTCTGCAAACCCTTTCAAATTACGATACTCTTAACTTTTTTCAGAAACAAATTAATTTTTGTAAAAGGTATTGACAGCTCAAAAAAGGTAATGTATTATCTATTAAGGTAATACATTACCTTAATAGCATGTTGGAGGTTATCATTTGGACAATATCAATTCAATGCCCGATCAAAAATACATCTTTGGCGGGGTTCAAGTCGTTGCCAACCAGATGGATACCCTACTGGAACGGGAACTGAAAGAACACAATTTGACAACAAAACAATGGTTACTGACCATTGTGGTGCAGAATATTTTTGATCACGACCCGACCATCAAAGAAGTCGCCAAAGGAATGGGCAGCTCTCATCAGAATGTCAAGCAGGTTGCGCTCAAATTGGAACAAAAGGGCTTTGTGGTCATGGAAAAAGATCCTCGCGATGCCCGGATCACCCGGATCAAACTCACCGATGCCGTTGCTTCTTTTGGCAAAGAAAGTCAGCAGAAATCCGAAATCTTTACCGAAAAATTATTTGATGGCATCACCGCCGAAGAACTGGCGATGACCCGGTCAGCCCTTGAAAAGCTGCTGACAAACCTGGAAAAAATGGATCAGGAATCAAAATAACAGGAGGAAAAAAACGTGAAAAAAGCAATGATTATTATGCTCAGTATTCTGGGCGTACTGGTACTGGTCGGTGCCGGTGGATTTTTTTACATCACCAACGGCCTGGATGCTGGTGAAAAGCTGGCGATCAACCCCGTCGATCTGACCGAAATTGAAGATGGCACCTATGCCGGTGTTTACCAGGCCGGGCGCTGGAGCAACGAGGTCGCTGTCAGCGTGGCGGATCATCAGATTTCAAACATCGATGTGGTCAAAACCGTCACCATGGAATCTCCGGAAATGACCAGTACCATTATCAACAGTGTCATCGCAAAACAAAATACCACCGTTGACACTGTCAGTGGTGCCACCGTTACCAGCAAGGCCTATCTCAAATCGATTGAAAACGCCTTGACGCAGTGATGCAGTTGAAGATTGTCTGCATTATTATATAAACGCTTTTGAAGAAAGCAAACAGCCTGTTGTCGATTAACGACAACAGGCTGTTTTATTCGCGGTTTTTATAATGTCTTCATTTTAAGTTGTTGCCTGGTTAATCTCTTCCAGGGTTTTCCCCATCGTTTCCTTGCCAAACACTGCCACCACAATGGCCACCACCGCAAACACCAGGGTCAGGGTAATAAACACATTGGTATAGCCGATTTCGGTGCCATAATAATTATAGATCACCGGTACCACAAAGGGTGCTGAAAAGGCGCCGATGCGACCAAAGGCCGCCGCCCAACCGGACCCGGTGGCCCGGAAAAAGGTGGGGTAGACTTCCGGGGTATAGGCGTAAACACAGCCCCAGGCTCCCAGACTGAAGAAATAAAGCATCGAACCATAGATCAGAATTTGTTCCACACTGCCGGCATGGCCAAACAACCAGGCTGCCAGGGCAGTTCCGGCAAAATAAATGGCCAACACTTTTTTTCGCCCGACCTTTTCGATCAGGTAGGCGGCACTGAAGTAGCCCGGCAGCTGGGCCAGACACATAATCAAGGTAAACTCAAAACTTTTGGTCAGCGTAAAGCCCTTGGCCACCAATAGTGATGGAGTCCATAACACAAAGCCATAATAACCAAAATTGATACCAAACCAGATCACCCATAGCACAATGGTGGAACGGATATATTCTTTGGCCCATAAATCCAAAAACGATGCCTTGATATGCGCTAACTTATCAGTTGCTGATTCATCGGCTTTGACCTGGCTGGTAATATTGACCTGTTTCTCCATGGTCATCAGCAGATCTTCTGCTTCACTCGTTCTTCCCACTGATTCCAGATAACGGGGGGATTCCGGCACCGCCATGCGGAAAAAGGCGGCAAAGAGGGCTGGTATTCCGCCCACAAAAAAAGCCATCCGCCAACCGTATACGGGAATAAATAAGTACGCCACGAAGGCCGCAATGAGCCATCCCCAGGCCCAGAAACTCTCTAAAATAATAACATTTCGGCCCCGCATTCGGGTCGGCGAAAACTCACTGACCAGCGTCGATGCCGCCGGCAGTTCACCGCCCAGGCCAAAACCGGTACAGAATCTTAACACCAGCAGCATCGTGAAATTCACGGCAAAACCAGAAAGTGCGCTGGAAACCCCATAAATAACCAGGGTCCACATAATCACCGTTCGGCGGCCCCATTTATCTGCGGCCATGCCGGATAATCCGGCGCCTAAAGCCATCCCCAACATCCCGATACTGCCCAGCAAACCCAGTTGACTGGGATCTAAGGCCCATTCTTTGCCAATGGCTGCCATCACACCGGAAACCATGCCCTGATCCATCGCATCAAACATCCACCCGATCCCGGTTAACAGCAGGACCTTCTTCAACATCGGGGTCATCGGCAGCTGATCAATCCGCGAAGCAATATTCAACATTGTTACCCTCCTCATCATACTTAAACTTGTGATTATTATAGCATAACTATTTTTTTTTGCTACAAAATCCCGGTAAGAATTGGAAGAATATGTTTGTATTTGGCCCTCATGGTACCCGCCGACACAATTCAATGACACTGTGCTATTTTAGCTCTCCGGCTTTTCAATCGTCGCCAGCAATTGCTTCATGGCCTCAGTGAATTGCGGATGAAGACTGGCTATTTCCTTTTCCGCCCGGCTTTCAAGGGCTTTTTGCAATTCCCTGGCGATTTCAAAAAGTTGCTTGGCGCCAATACTGCCGGAACTGCTTTTAACCTTATGGACCGCCTGGGCGGCTTCCTGATAGCGCCCGTTTTTGATGTCAAGATCCAGGTTTTCTGACACTTCCTGGTTTTCGTTGAAATAGGCTTCCAGAACACTCTCATAAAGCGACTTATTGTTCCCCATATAGCGGAGTCCTTCTTCGCGGTCCAGCACCATCGCAACATCTTTTGCACCTTCATTTTTCTGATCATTGCTCTGGCTGTCCGGTGCTTCTTTGCTTCTTGTTTCGGCGCTGACAATTTTACTGATGGTTTCCACAAATTGTTCCGGATCGAAGGGTTTGCTGATGTAGTGATGAATCCCAAAGGATTCGCATTTCTCCTTAACCCCCTCGATGACGTCAGCTGTCATGGCGACAATGGGAATATCCGCCGAAAGTTCTCTGACTTGTGCTGCCGCTTCATAACCGTTAAGCACGGGCATATGAAGATCCATGAGTATCAAATCAATCTCACTGCGGTGAGCCTTAAACAAATCAACCCCCTCTTGTCCGTCATTGCCCAGCCAAACCCGGAACCCTACCGGCTCCAACAAGGATTTTGCAATCAGCTGATTAGTTTTGTTGTCCTCCACCACCAAAATGCCATAATTGTGTTCCAGTATCTCCTTGTTGATATCTTCCTGTTTGAACTCCTGATTGGCAACAAGGGCTTTGGTTCTGAAAATTTCCAGAATGCCGTTGTATAAAACCGATGGGATAATTGGTTTTCCGATGCCGATATCAACGCCCTGGGTATCCAGTTTATCAAACAAGTCTTCCCGCATCATTGGCAACAGCATAATGACTCTGGGCTTCTTCACAATTTTTTTGTTTCCCTGTATCATTTCAATAAATTTAAAACCTCCGCCGGCAGGGGTATCGTAATCCAGAATCAGCAGGTCAAAGGGCTTTGAAAACTTGCCGTTTTCCAGTTCCAGCATATTGATGGCACTGTCTGGAGCGGTTGTCAGTTCGCAATGCATCCCAAAGGCACCTAAATAGCTGTCAATAATATTCATATTTGACCCGGTTTTTTCCAACACCAGGGTCTTGATATCATTAAAATACAGCGATGACACCTGCTGCTGGTATTCCTGTTCTTTTTCCAGATCTTTTTCCAGCGACAATTCGACAATAAAGGTTGATCCTTCACCTACGGTGCTGTAAACCTGGATCTCCCCACTCATCATTTCGACCAGACTTTTGACGATTGAAAGTCCCAACCCGGTTCCGCCAAAGCGGCGGTTAATGCTGGCATCCCCCTGGGAAAAAGGCTCGAAAAGATTTTTTATCTGCTCGTCAGACATGCCGATTCCGGTGTCTCTGACGGTAAAAGCCAGATGGTAGAAATCAGATTCTCTGGCCACCAGTCGGATATCAAGGGAGACTTCCCCGGCATTGGTAAATTTGGTGGCATTATTGATCAGATTCAATAATATCTGTTCAATTCGTTTGGCATCACCAAAGTAACAGTTTGGTATTTTGGGGTCTTTGCTGAGCTTGAAGCCGATCCGTTGTTCTTCGATTTTATAGGAAACAATATTAATGACATCCTGAATTACCAGATCGAGGTTAAAGGAGACCCGCTCCAACTCGATTTTTCCGGCTTCAATTTTTGAGAAATCAAGAATGTCATTAATGATGCTGAGCATCGTATTAGCCGATTGAGTAATGCGGTCCAGATACATTTTCTGGGTCAGGGTTACCTGAGTTTTTTTGACCAGATAGGCCATCCCGGTAATGGCATTAAGGGGCGTTCTGATTTCATGGGACATCCGCGCCAGAAAACTGGATTTAATATTATTGGCGGCCTCGGCTTCCTGCTTGGCTATTTCGAGGTCAATTTGGATTTTCTTGCGCTTGTCAATTTCTCGGCGAAGCCGTAAAATCCAGTAAATGGAGACCAGCCAGATCAGGATAATCACCCCGCTGACAACCATAACCACCTGATAAACGGGTTCATAGTTTGGTTCCACGTCGACCCCAATCCACTTGCTGTTAATCGCAATCCGTTCTTCCTTGGTGATGGTCGCCAAGGCTTTATTTGTGATACCAATCAGCTCGGGCCAGTCTTTGCGCACGGCAAAATATAAACCCTGCTGATTTTCAGCTTCAAAGGCGACATACTTCAAATCGGTCAAACCAGTTGATTGAATGATATAATTGGTCGTGGCCAGATTTCCCACACTAACCGTTTCCGTTCCATTGGCAACGGCAGTTATCGTGGCTTCTGCCGAGTCATACAGGCTCAGGTTAATCTGTGGATACTGTTCCAGGTAACCTTGGTGGGAACTGTTTCTTTGAACTGCCACCGTTTGTCCATACAGATCTTCAATGCTGTTGATACCTAGGGTGGAATCCCGAACGACAATCACGCGTTGAAAATAATAATAGGGTTCTGAGAACAAAAAATTCTGTTCCCGGGCTGGCGTTCTAGAAACCGCCGGGAGCATATCAATTTCACCTTGAAGCGCTTTTTCATAGGCTTCGGCCCAGGTCAGTCCCGGGATTACTTGCATTTCTAATCCCGTTTTTTCGCTGATTATTTCCAGATAGTCGGAGGCTATACCCTGATAGGTGCCATCCTCATCAAAAAACTCAAAGGGCACAAACTTGGGATCAACTCCCAGACGAATCACCGGATGCTCTGCCATAAAGGCCAGCTCTTCCGGTGTCCAGTCGATGCTGTCATCGCGGGCATAACAAAAAGACGGCCATCCCAGAATAAAAATTAATAAAATGATTAACCGGGTCAGTCTTTTCATCACTGCACCTCCGCCTCGCGGATCTCCTGTAGAAATTTACGGGAAATCTCAATGACACTTTCCTTAATTTCCAAAAATCCCGTCACAATATCCGGATCAAAATGCTTGCCGCTTTCACTTCTGATCAGGTCGATGCTGTAGTCAAAATCATAGGCTGGTTTATAGACCCGTTTGCTGGTCAGGGCATCATACACATCAATAATCGCCATCAAACGCCCCGGCAGCGGAATATCTTCGCCGCTTAAGCCCCGCGGATAACCACTGCCATCATATTTTTCGTGATGCGCACCAACAATTTCCATCGCCGTTCTGATAAAGCTGGGCACGTCCTCACCACAGTAAATTTCGTTTTGTAAGGCATTGACTCCATAATTCACATGTTTTTTCATAATCACAAATTCATCCTCAGTGAGTCGACCCGGTTTTAATAAGATATTATCGGGAATGCCGACCTTACCGATATCATGAAGCGGAGTGGTGGTCACCAGCTCCTGGGCATAGGCTTCAGTTAGAATATCTTGATACTTGTCTTTTGTTCTTAAATGAGCACACAAAATTTTCATAATCAATTGGGTTCGAATGGTATGTTTTGACGATTCAACATTGCGGACTTCCAGCAGACCAACCAACGCCTGGATGGTAATATCCCGGGTGGCTGCCACCTCTCTGGTTTTCTTTAACACCATCGCATCCAGCCGTTCATTATCCTGTTCAATCATATTTTGGATCCGTTTCAGTTTAATATGGATATTGATCCGGATCAGCAGTGATTGAATATTAAGTGGCTTTCTGATGTAATCCACCGCCCCTAATTGCAGGCCTTTGACCTCATTATCGATCTCGTCATAGTTGGTCAGAATAATCGTGCGGATCTTGCGATATTCCGGATTTTTTTGCAGCGCCTCAAGCACCTCAAAGCCGTTCATTTTAGGCATGTTTAAATCAAGAATGACCAGATCAATACCCGGATTTTGGGCAATCGATTCCATCGCTTCTAATCCATCGCTGGCTGTCAGCGTGCAGTAATCAGCTAACATCGTGCTGATAATCAGCCGATCGGTGGTCGAATCATCGACAATCAATATCTTTGTGCTCATAGTTCCCTCCTCAGAGCCTTTTATTGCCTAATCGGCTTAATTTATAAAGTTATTTTTTGTATTTGTTATAGTTTGTCAGAACAATTTACAGAGTCAACCTGATTATAACCATAATACCACTTTTTATAACATTTAAACACAAATTAGTGATGGCGATTTTTTACGACAAATATTTATATCGAAGAAAAATGGGTAATTATAAATTGTCATCCGCTTTGTTCATTGTATCTTAGTTTTAAAACTGCCTAATCGAAAACCTGGAGGAAAAGAAATGAAAAGAATCGTTGTGTTAATTCTGATGGTGGCGATGTTATGTCCCCTGTTTGCCGGTTGCAACAAGGCCACGGTTGAAGAAGACAAATCAAAAACCCAGGAAACAGTAAAAGTTATCGATTCAAGAGGGAAAGAAGTTGAGGTTAATTATCCTACTCAAAAAATTGTGTGCCTGTTAAACAGCGCCCTCAATGATCTGTATATGTTGGGAGCGAAAGATCAGGTCATCGCCATTGATCAGTGGACCTATGATACAAAAGAAGTGTATGATTTCACCGCTCAAATCGATGAGCGGGTAAAGAATAAAACCTTGCCGGCAATTGATCGCAATATTGAAGACATTGTCACGATGAATCCGGATGTTGTTGTGATCTGGGCAGATCAGGCTGAAGATATCAAAGTGCTTGAAGATAATGGCATTAAAGTTATCGGTATTCAGGTTGATAATTTTGAAGATGTCTATACAAAGCTCGATATTCTCGGTAAAATTTCAGGCAAAGAAGATCGGGCCGCAGAAATTGTCACCTACACGAGAAAGCAGCTCAAAAGTGTTACGGATATCATTTCGGGAATAAATGAAAGCAAAAAACTGTCGTCGCTGTTTGTCTGGGGGCCGTCAAAATTTGATCTGGCCGGCAATAACAGTACTGGTGACAGTATTATTGAAAAGGCTGGTGGAAAAAATGCGGCTGATAGCGTCCGTGAAGAGCATTTTGTAGCAACTATGGAAGATGTCGTGAATTGGAATCCCGATACCATGCTGATGTGGTATCTGCCGGAGTTTACTCCGCAAAACTATTATGATGATACCCAGTGGGCCGGGATCAAAGCCGTTCAAAATAAAAAGGTTTTTGAATTGCCTCACCCATTTTATTGTGACCTGTGGACGGTCAAGTATATGTATTCGATTCAGTTTTTGGCAAAATCTTTATATCCTGATGAATTCATAACGATTGATCTTGAAACAACAAAAAATGATATGCTGACGTTTTTATATGGCGTTGATTTTAAATAATCATTGCTACCCCATTGCTGAAGTCTGGATCAATTTTTGCAGTAATCGCCTTTGTTATACCGACTAAATAACAACGTTTCAGAATCCAAACCGATTCTGAAACGTTGTTTCCTTATCTCTACCTGTATTTTTCTCAGCCCACGAGATCCTTGCAATTTTAGCCGGTACTAACTACCACAATCATTGATGAGTCAATTTAAATAACCCAATCAAAAGCTTCCATGGAAACTTCCTTGGTGGCATGACCGGAAAATTGGAGTTCCGGGGTCTTTATACTGACCTTTGTTCCCTCTGGCACCGATTTGGTTATAAATACATTACTACCGATGACAACACCTTTTCCCACAACCGTCTCCCCTCCTAAGATGGAAGCTCCGGAATAAACCGTTACCTCGTCTTCCAGGCAGGGATGACGCCGCACTCCTCTGAGTTTCTGTCCACCACGGGTGGACAGGGCCCCGAGGGTAACCCCCTGATAAATTTTTACATGCTCGCCAATAATAGCCGTTTCCCCGATAACCACCCCGGTACCATGGTCAATAAAGAAATACTTACCGATGGTAGCGCCGGGATGAATATCAATTCCGGTGATATTATGGGCATATTCACTCATGATGCGGGGAATCAACGGTACCGAAAGCTTGTAAAGTTCATGGGCCAGCCGATGAATGCTGATGGCAAAAACGCCGGGATAGCAAAAGATAATCTCATCTTTGCTTTTTGCCGCCGGGTCGCCGTCAAAGGCGGCAATCACATCAGTGGCCAAAAACTCCCGGATCTGGGGAATTTTGCTCATAAATTCATAACAGATTCTTTCCGCTTCCTGGTGACACTCGGCTTCGCCTAAATCTCCGGATTTGCCAGCCTGATGCTTTAGCGCCAGGGTGAACTGCTTGGTCAGACTTTCGATGATGCAAACCAACAATTCACCAATGTGATAGTCCTGAATTTCTCTACGAAAATTAGTTCTCCCAAAATAACTGGGAAAAACCAGCTGCCGTAATGCTTTAGTGGTATCAATAATCACGGTCCGATTCGGTAGAAAACCTAAATCATGGGGGGCAATATAGCATTCCTTTTTATAACTCTCTGAAATACTGTCAACCAATGTTCCTATTTTTGTTTTATATTCGTTGCTCATGGTGTTCCCTTTCACTTTTGCCGATTAGTTTTTTATTATCTTTTTCAAATAGTCTTGCCGCAGCAATCATTCATCGGCTTTTTAATTTCTTTATTATACTACAAAATCTAACGTAATCCGGAAAAATAATAAGGATTAACCCCTTTAAATACTAGGAGTTAATCCTCAGTTCGATTCGTTGAACCAACCGGATTCTCAGTACCGATACACCGCTGCAATATCTCTTTCAGTTGGCATTTTTTCGTTTTCTAAAATCAGTACCTCACCGCCCCGGCTTAACACTACTTCGGCCATGTCGTCATAAACATCCCCGATTCGGGGATCCTCAATCTGGCCCTGAACGATGCTGCCCAGATTGGGATCGAATAGTCCGGGATGAACCGTGTTTTCTTCCAGATATAGGGTGGCTACCTTGCCTTCGGCAATGGCTCGGCCGATTTGAATCAGGTCATCGGAACCTAGATCCTTGGCGTGGGCTTCAGAAAAAACATCGATCCGTTCTTTTAGCTCTTTTTTAAACAATTCCTTCATCACGGCCTGAACTTTTTCATGAAGACTCTTCTTGTCCAGGGAATCGACATCAATTTTTATCCCTTCAGCGATCAGGTAATTATTTTTTGACAATTTTCTGAATTCTCCCTGATGTTCATCCAGACCAACCAGAATCAGCGGTATTTTGTTTGTTTTGGAATACTGTTCCAGAATAAAGGCATCGACATGACGGAAAAACTTTTCCTGATCAACTTTCCGCTCATCCTTGGCGCCCCCATGGCCGTGATACATGGACTGATCCCCACCAATACTGGCCACCGAAAGATGGGGGGCCGTTTTTTCGGTCCCCAGAACCCCTTCCATGGTTGAGTCTTTTTGATCCACCGGTATCCCCTGGATGCCGTAGCGGTCAGCTTCAAAAAGGATGAAACTATCCCGATTCAAACCCAGCACATGATAATGACCATAGGACTGAAAGCTCCTCAATATCGGCTTTATATAGTAGCTGTCCGACACAATCGCCAGGCTCTTCACATTCACCGGCAGCTTATAGACAATACATTCTTCTTCATCCCCCAGAATCGCCAGGCTTTCGGTGGCACCTTCCCAGAACAAAGCATCTTCCTCCATTTCTTTAAAAAGCGAAAACAGATCTTTAAATCCTTTGAATTCCTTGTCTTTTAAAGAAGCCTGGGCTTCTTTAACGAGATTCTTAAAACGGATGGGATTTTCCAGACGATCCGGTTTCTTAATATGGGTATCCACATAAATAGAGATAACCGGCCTCTTTCCTTTTTCCATCATCGGATGGGGAAATTCTTTAACGATTTGATAGTTCATCTACAAATCCTCCTCTCTGGTTTATGGAGTATTTACCCGCTTTGTCTACAGAATCACACCTTAACGCTCTTCTGCTCTTCTGTTTCACAAAATAATACCCTAACCCGACTTTGACAAACCCGGAAAACAATGCTAAGATTGCTTTATTAAACTGAAAACGTTATATTATTGCTATTATCCTGACCGAAAAGATTCTTCTGACCGGAAAGGTGCGAAATTGGCAAGTTTATTTGATTTAATATTTTAATTTAATCGTTATTATTTTTTATTAAGTAAACGTCCTTAATGCTATTGCGCTCTCTTTCCGCCTTTTTTTCGGAGAGAGAGTTTTTTTGTCTTTTATTTTTATTTGATTCTTATTTGAAATGAGGGAAAACATGCGAACAGAACACGATTTATTGGGGCCGCTGGAGGTACCGGTTGACGTTTATTACGGCATCCATACAGTGCGAGCCCTGGAAAATTTTTATATCACCGGCATACCGATTCATAAAGAGTTGGTGGAAGCCCTGGTGGTCATCAAGAAAGCGGCGGCGCTTACCAATATCAGCATTGGCGCCCTGGATCCGGGGAAGGGCGAAGCCATTACGGCCGCCTGTGATGAGATTCTGGCCGGCGCGCTGCGAAGCCATTTTGTGGTGGATTGTATGCAGGGCGGCGCCGGCACCTCGGCCAATATGAATGTCAATGAGGTGATTGCCAACCGGGCCATTGAACACCTGGGCGGACAAAAAGGCGATTATAGCTTGATTCATCCGTTGGATCACGTCAATCTCCACCAATCCACCAATGATGTCTTTCCCACTGCGGTGCGGATTGCCGCCATCCGTCTGTTAAAGCCGGTGACCGAGTCCTTTGCCAACCTGCAATCGGCGCTCCAGGAAAAGGAAGAAGAATTTTCCCGGGTTATCAAAGCCGGACGCACCCAGCTCCAGGATGCGGTACCGGTGACCCTGGGCCAGGAGTTTGGGGCCTGGGCCCAGGCCATTTCCCGGGACCGCTGGCGGCTTTACAAGGCCGAAGAGCGGCTCCGGCAGGTAAACATCGGCGGGACCGCCGTGGGTACCGGTTTAAATGCGCCCCGTTCCTACATCTTTACGATGATCGAAAAACTTCGGGATCTCACCGGCATCAGCCTGGCCCGAACCGATTACATGATGGATCCAACTCAGAACTGCGATGTCTTTGTGGAAGTTTCCGGCCTGTTAAAAACCGCCGCCGTCAATCTCTCCAAAATCGCCAACGATCTGCGGCTGCTTTCCTCCGGCCCTTACACCGGCATTGGCGAAATCACCCTGCCGGGGGTTCAGGCCGGGTCTTCGATTATGCCCGGCAAGGTCAATCCGGTGATTCCCGAGGCCGTCAATCAGGTGGCCTTTCAGATTATTGCCAATGATACGGCCATTACCCTGGCTGCCATGTCGGGTCAGTTAGAGCTCAATGCCTTCCTGCCGGTGATTGCCAAAAACCTGTTTGAAGAGTTGGATCTGCTCGATCACACCCTGCCGATCTTTATTAAACGCTGCATCGACGGGATCACTGCCAACGAGGAGACCTGTCGGGCCAATCTGGAAAACAGCACCGTGACGCTCACCGCCCTCACCACCATCATCGGTTATGACAAGGGCACCGAAGCCGCCCTGATATTAAAAGAAACGGGACAATCAATCAAGGATATTATTCTTGAGAAAAATTGGATGACGGCGGCTGAGCTGGCAGAGGTGCTAAAACCGGAACGCCTGACCTCACCCAGCATGGATCGAAAGCATTGATTAAAATCTCTGATCAAAAACACTGCGCGAAAGGAAGTAAAAAATTATGAACATTAATAGTATGAATGAAACCCCGATGTCCAGCCGGATGGCGATTGGCCTTTTTGGCAAACGAAATGCCGGGAAATCCTCGCTGATCAATGCCCTGACTGACCAGTCGGTGGCCGTTATTTCTGATGTGGCCGGAACCACCACCGACCCGGTTTATAAAACCATGGAGCTGTTGCCGATCGGCCCGGTGGTCTTTATCGACACCGCCGGCCTGGATGACACCGGAGAACTGGGGCTGCTGCGAATCGAAAAAACTTATGAGGTGCTTAGAAAATGTCATTTTGCCATTGTGGTGGCTGATATTGAAACCGGCATTACTGACTTTGAAGAAGAATTCATCGATCAGTTGATCCAGCGCAAGATTCCCAGCGTTTTTGTGTTAAATAAAGCCGACAAGGGTTGTCCCGCTCCGGAAGAGATCGAAGCCTTGAAAAAATCACTTAAAATCCCCTTATCCTTTACCAGTGTTTATAACGGCACCGGGATTAAAGCGGTCAAGCAAATGATCATCGACCATGCCAATTATGAGGATGTCGAACCGGCGCTGGTTGGCGATCTGATCGAATCCGGGGATATGGTGGTGCTGGTGACCCCAATCGACAAATCGGCCCCCAAGGGTCGGCTGATTCTGCCTCAGCAGCAAACCATCCGGGATATTCTTGAAAAAGACGCGGTGGCGATGATCACCAAGGAACATGAACTGAAACACACCCTGGAAAATCTGAGCAGACCGCCGGCGCTCGTGATCACCGACTCCCAGGCCTTCTTAAAAGTTTCGGCCGATACCCCCGCCAATATTCCGCTGACCTCCTTTTCGATCCTGTTTGCCCGGCAGAAAACGGATCTGTCCGAAATGGTTAAGGGCATTAAACGGATTGAACAGCTGGCCCCCGGGGATAAGGTGCTGATTGTCGAAGGCTGTACCCATCACCGTCAGGCCGATGATATCGGCAAAGTCAAAATCCCCCGCTGGATCCGCCAGATTGCCGGCTGTGATATTGAATTCCACTGGGCTTCCGGTGCTCATTATCCCAAGGATATCGGTGAATATGCGGTTATTGTTCACTGTGGCGGCTGTATGCTTAACCGCCGGGAAATGCAATACCGGGTTCACACTGCCAGACAAAAAGGGGTTTTCATCACCAACTACGGGATGCTGATCGCCTATGTTCAGGGGATCTTAAGCCGGGCCCTGGAACCCTTCCCGGCGGCCAAACTGGCCTTGGAAGAAAACAATCTGAATTGACGCAATCAACACCCTGATGTTTAATCAGGGTGTTGATTTTTTTGTCGCAACAGCTGCTCCATTTCCGCTGCCGGCATCGGCTTATAGTAAAAGAAACCCTGAACCGTATCACACTGCTGCGCTTTTAAAAAGTCAATCTGTTCTTGCGTTTCAGCGCCTTCGGCAATTACATTAAGTCCCAAATTTTTGGCCAGCAGAATGATGGTATTGACGATCGCCTGATCTTTTTCATTTTCGGCGATGCCATCAATGAATTGCTTGTCTATTTTTATCTGATCCATGGGCAATAATTTCAGGCGACTCAATGAGGAGTACTCGGTGCCGAAATCATCGATGGAAATATATAGTCCCAGCTTTTTTAGCCCGTTTAATACACTGACAATATAACTGGATTTATTGATCGCGATGTTTTCGGTCAGCTCCAATTCCAGATACTTTGGCTTTAAATCAGTTTCTTTGATCAGCTTTTTCATCTGACTGATCAACAGCGGGTTTCGGAATTGGGTTGCTGATATATTAACAGCAATCCGAACCGGGGGCAGTCCCAGATCCTGCCATGACTTATTTTGACTACATGCCGTTCTCAACACCCACTCCCCGATGGGATTGATCAACCCGGTTTTTTCTGCCAATGGAATAATCACCTTGGGCGGGATTATTCCCAGTTCCGGATGCTGCCACCTCAACAGCGCTTCTATTGCCACAATTCTTCCTGTTGCCAGACAAATCTGCGGTTGATAATGGACCCGCAATTCATGCTTTTCTAAAGCATGATATAGATTACTGGTCAGTTTATTTTTAAATTTGACCTCTTCTTTGATCGTTGATGAGCATAACAGATAATTATTTTTCCCTTTTTCTTTGGCCTTACACATGGCAATATCGGCATTTTTTACAAGCTCCTCGGCGCTATCGCCATCCTTCGGATAAAGCGAAATACCGATATTGGCAGAGATATAAAATTCCTGGCCTTTGACAATAAAGGCATGCTTAAATAAGCCGGCGATCCGGTCGGCTATTTTTAAAACCTCTTTATCCCGAGCCATATTATTTAACATGATGGCAAATCCGTCGCCCTCAAAGCGGCTAACCACATCGGTTTTCTTTACTGATCTGACCAACTTCTGACTTACCTGAATCAGCAGCTTATCGCTGCCCTCATGCCCCATCATATCATTGACGGTCCTGAAACTGTCAATATCCAGATAGATGACTCCGATAATTTTGCCATTTTGTTTTGATAATTCGATTCCCTTGTTCAACCTTTCGTTGAACAATAATCGGTTGGACAGTCCGGTTAGTTGGTCATAATAAGCGCGATAGTTGATCTCATTTTCGGCATCAATCTTCATCAGCGCATCTGCTAAAATGTTGGCAATAATTTCCAGCAGACCTTCGTATTCAAGATTTAAATCATCCTTCTCAGTTTTTATTTCAAAGGCCAGAAATCCCCTTACTTCGTCTTTGCAGGAAATCGGGATCGCGATAATCACATCATTGGGCTTTTCTTCCAAATTATCTCCGCGATTGAAAATATGAACAACTTTATTTGCAATAATTAATTTAACCCACGCCGGTGCTGCTTCTACGGGAAGATCCTGGCGCGCTTCTTTTTGTGACTCGACACCTTCGTTGCACCATTCCTGCTGACACGATATGCTGCTTTTATCTTCATTAAAATAACATATACAGGCCCGGTCGATATTAAACAACGCTCCGCTTTTATGCAGCCATTTCGCGGATTTTTCATCAAAATTGATGGCGCTGACATTTAGAAAATCAGTCGAAAATTCTGAAATCAATTTTTGAATTTTTATCTGGTCGGCATTTTGCTTTAATCGCTGAACATAAATTTTATTTACAAAAAATGCCACCCACACACCGATCCCAAACAAACCGATTCTCGCCACATAAGCAGAGCTGTTAATTTCGACGATTGCCTGCGGTTTGATAATAAACACGAGAATCTGGGTTAGAAAAATGGACACCGTTATGCCAACCAGCGCAATTCGGTTATTATAAACCAGGCCAACCATAATCAGGATAAATGGAAATGCCCAAACAGTCGGACTGGCAATACTGATAAACTCAAAGGTTATCACTGGTATCGATAAACCAACTAACGCCATGATGATATAATTCTGGTACTTCTTAAGCGGCTCAGCACGCTGGGCAATCTGTATCATAAAGCCAATCGCCAATAATAATCCGCTAAAGTTCAGGATCGCGATCAGATCAGCCTGTTCTTTAATGAAGTACCGGGAAATGACATTTAAAAAACTTCCGGCGATAAAGCATCCCGTCAAGTAATTGTATATTTTAGTGCGATTCACCTTATTCAAAATGACTTCATCCATATTGAGTGGCGGCATTCTGACCAGTTTGTATTTTTTTATTGAATAAAATATAGACAGGGTTGCGGCAAACATAATATTTGATACTTTCTGAGTAGCTCCGGTTAAAAATAATTCATGTCCAAGGATTCCCAGAATAAGACCAATCAATAGTGAAATCGCAAACCCATACAAAATTAGTTTTGCCTGTTTCTTATTTTTCTCATCACCAGACTGCTCGCCCCAATGCCAAAGCACGCCCAGTCCGATGGCGATGCAACCATAATAGTATAAATAGTACAGAATACTCCAGCTATTATTTTCGGCCTTATTAATCCATCCTAGTGGAGTATTCATTAAATTATATTGAAGAATGGCTAAATCATAAGACAGTGAAAAGATATAAATAAAGACAGCTGCAGGGATATAAATCAGAAAATAGATCCACCATTTTTTTAATAATTTTTTTTTGTCCGTGAGAATTAAGAAAAAATGCAGCAGGATTCCGGCAAAGGTACACCAGCCCAGGGCTGAAACCCGCCGCCAAAAAAAACTGGTATCCAGATCTGAAGCTGAAATGGACATGGCCAAGCCAAAGGCCCAGACACTTAAAAAGATGCACAGGACAAAGAACACCCGATTGCTTTTTTCTTTCGAATTAACCGAAACAATATAAGCACCAAAGAATATATAACTTCCACCTATAATGAAAAACAAAAATGAAAATATCAATGGTAGTATTCCCACAAGAACCCCTCTCATCTACTGTTTTTTAATTATAAAACCTGTTCTACCGCGGTGTTGTATTATATACCCAAAAAAAACCAATCTTTCACATTTTTATTCTTTAATAAATTTAACACGTTCTAAACCTTCCACTAAATTTTTTGGTGTACACTCAATGTAAACTGCAAAACATAAAATAGATTTTATGGAGGTTTTCTATGCCAAAAACGTATGTACTTGATACCAATGTGCTGATTCAATCCCCCCAGGCGCTGTTATCTTTTGAAGATAACAAAATTGTTCTGCCCATTGCCGTATTGGAAGATTTGGACAAACTAAAAAATGAGGATGGTGAGCGTGGCTCAAATGCCCGGCAATCGATTCGCTTTCTGGAACAACTTAGGCAAAAGGGAAATCTATTTGAAGGAGTGAGCCTGGAAAGTGGTGGTCTGCTTAAAATTGAAGCAAATTTTGCATCGGTGGATCTTCCCTACGGTTTTCACAGCAATTCCAATGATAATCGAATTCTTAAAGTCTGCAAGGGCCTGATCAGTCAGGGCGAACCGGTAACGCTTGTTACCAAAGATATCATCCTTCGATTAAAATCCCAGATGCTTGAAATTCCCACCGAAGATTTCTTTGCTGAACAATCACCGGTGTTTCAGGATCAGTATACCGGCCGAATAGAAGTCTATGCACCGGATGAAAAAATCGAGGAATTCAAGAAAAAAGGAATTCTACCAGAAAACATCTATGTGATAAATGATAACAAAACCAAATCCGGAATCATCCCTGAACACAATCAGTTTTTTATTATTCATTCTGATATCAATGAGCGAAAAACTCTACTCGGCCGTTTCAATGGCAAGAAAATTGTCCCCTTAAAAAGCCTCGACCTGGAGCCTTTCGGGGTTAAGCCCAAAAATGTTGGACAGCGTTTTTTGCAGGAAGCCCTGATGCAGGACGCCGAAACCGCTCCGCTGGTGATTGTCAAAGGCACCGCCGGAACCGCCAAGACCTTCTATTCGCTGGCCGTGGGCCTCCATCAGACCCTCGATCCGGATTTTAAAGGTTATCGGAAAATCTTAATCACCCGACCTAATGTTCAGTTTGACGATGAAATTGGTTTTCTACCGGGAAATGAACAGGAAAAAATCGCGCCACTACTGCGGCCGATTATCGATAATCTGGAGATCTTAATGAATCGTAAGGATAAATCCCGGTTTCAGAATGAGATCGAAATGCGTAAGAAAATCGAAGAACTGTTTGAACGGGGTGTCATCACCGCTGAAGCCATGAACTTTATCCGGGGCCGCTCTATTACCCATACCTATCTGATTATTGATGAAGCTCAAAATCTCACCCCCAAACAGGTAAAGGGTATAATTACCCGGGTGGGCAAGGGAACCAAAGTTGTTTTATTAGGTGACCCGCAGCAGATTGATCACCCCTTACTGGATGAAAAAACCAATGGTCTAAGCTACGCTTCCGAAAAAATGAAGGGCAGTCCCTTGTGTTTCCAATTGACCATGTTTGCCGATGAGTGCCTACGCTCGCCACTGGCCTTTGATGCCACCCAACGAATGTAAATAATACGAATGTAAAAAAAACGGGCGGTGGGCTAGTCGTCATGCGACTGGCCCACCGCCCCTATCATTGGATGGATACTCTTAAGATTAATACATGCGCAATGAAAACCATAAAATTTACACATTTTTAATCTCAAATTAAAGACGAAACCTGAAGCCATCCCTATAATCATAATATAGTGTAAGTTCAGGAGGAATTAATTATGAATCAGTTGAATTTTTGTATTGATATTGATGGCACGATAACCGAAGCTTATGACTGGATTCCACGAGCCAACGAATACTTCAACACCCAAATTATCCCGGAAATGGTAACCGCATATGATGAATATATAGCGCTCGGGGTAAAACCAGAAGCCTATGCTGAATTTTATCACTTGTTTGGTGAACTCATTTATGAAGAGTCGCACATCCGTGCTGGCGTAACAGACGTTCTCAATGCTCTTTTCACCAATCACAATCTTCATTTTGTTACCGCCCGCGAGATCGAAATGAAAAACGTGACCGAAAAGTGGCTATCTCACCACCACATCCCAATCAGCTCCCTCTCATTATTGGGCTCTCATGATAAGGTTGCTAAAGCTTACGAATTCTGTTGTGATATTTTTATCGAGGATCGCTACGAAAATGCGGTCCAACTTGCGAGTCACGGATTCAATGTCCTGCTGATCGACTGTTATTATAACCAGGGTCATTTATATCCCGGGATTACCCGGGTTAACGATTGGATCGACATCGATCGTCATATTGACAACTATATTCAAACCTGTAATTATTCTCAAATCGCAATTTAACGAGGTTTCATTAAGAATTCAGTAATTAGTTATTTGACCACTTCATAAGGCCAATCAACAATCCCGCCGAAATCATAGATATTGGTATATCCGATATCCACCAGTTTTTTAGCCGCCTCGGCACTTCGTCGTCCGGTTCGGCAATAAACAAGTATAGTCTGATCCTGATCGGTTAAAACCGTGGGCGCCTGGGCGCTGATCTCGGTATCCGGAATCAGCACGGCATTCTCAATATGACCTTCGTTATATTCCTCCTGAGTCCGGACATCCAGAACGACCAGGTCTTCACCACCATCGATCATGATTTTGGCCGCTTCGGCCGTAATTTTGTTAACTGTCATCGTCTCCTCCTTTGCTTTTTCCTGGCTTGAACATCCGGCCAACAAAATGACCGCGATCAGCATAAGTATTCCTAACTTTTTCATCGCATTGCCTTTCGTAAAAATTGCCTTTCGTGAAAATTACCTTTCATAAAAATCAGATCAGTTAATAAATCCCATAAAACTCTTCCATGGTTTTGCCACTGTTGTGAATGGTGGTGGCTACTTCAACCCCCAGGTAACGCAGATGCCAAGGCTCATAGGCATAGCCGGTGATATTGGTTTTGCCCTGGGGATAGCGGACGATAAAGCCATATTCATGGGCATGGTCGCGGATAAACTGACCTTCTGCCGTAGCACCAAAGCTTTCTACCAGGTCAAAATCAACGGTAGCAGAAGTGACATCCATGGCCAACCCCAATTGATGCTCACTCATGCCCGGCCGGGCACTGACCAGTTCCGCCCCGGCCACTCCGTACATATCCACATTCCATTGATACAGTGCTGACTGGGTCGCATAAGAGCGATACCCGGAACAGCAGTAAAGGGTCAAGCCCTGAGCACTGGCGCCATTAAACAGCTGGATTAAATGTTGGGCCGCATCAGCCCGGAGCTGGGTATCTCGGGTCGAGGGCAGATTAACCCAGACCAGATCACCCGGAACGTAGTCTGCTGGGATACTGTGGTTTTTATTGACCAACTGGGCCATTGAGCCCAACGCATTTTCGGTGTTTTTGGGGGCCGCTGCTCCTTTTAACTGTACCAGAATCCGGATCCCCTCCAGTCGCAGGGCTAAACCTTCAGTTCCGGCACTTTCACCATTCATCACCCAAGGCAGCCAGCCAAAACCTTCCACATAGGCTTCGTAATACACATCGAACAGCTCGGCATTGGCTCCGGTCAACTGGATTTGAATCCCTTCCAGCCGGAGGCCCTGGTTCGAGGTGCCGCTCATTTCGCCGTCCTCTTTAAAGCCCTGCCAACCAACATTCTGGACATGGGTCTGGTATTTCAAGCCGACGTTACTCTCGCTATTTTCATTCTTTATCTCAATCGCTTCCAGGCGCAGATTCTGTCCCGTTGTGCCACTCAATTCGCCATTCTGTTTCCAGCCTTCCCAACCGATATTCTGGATGTGCGTCTGGTAGGTCATTTGGATGTTTGTCGTGACAAAGGGCCGCTCGGTTGCGCCCGGCGCCGGGTCGCCCTTGGGAACAACCATGATTTTGATCCCCTCCAGCCTTAAGCCAAACCCTTCGGTTCCGGCACTGGCATCATTTTTGGCCCAATCCAGCCAGCCAAAATTCTGGGCGTGAACCTGATAATAAACGTCATAATTCTCTGCGTCAGCCCCGATCAGTCGCATTTTGATGGCTTCCAAACGTAATGATTGGCCATAGGTTCCGCTCATGGCACCATTTTTCACATAGTTCTGCCAGCCGACATTCTGTACATGGGTGGTATATTCAATGCCCACATCGCCGCTGACATTTTCCAGTTTCACTTCTATTCCCTCTAAACGGAGACCCTGGCCTTCGGTTCCACTGATGGCGCCGTTGCTGACAAAACTCTGCCACCCCACATTCTGCACATGGGTGCGATATGAACAACCCAGCGTCGCATTCACCGTCCGCTCCATCGTCGTTGCCTGACCCACCGCATCCGATGTGGTTTTGACAGCGTTTTCAATTTGTGCCGGATTATCCTCTGCTTTAACACTGCCGAAAACCGGCGTCATTACCAGCAATAAAGCCAGACAGAATAAACCAACCAGAGTGATCCTCATTGACTTTAATTTTAACATTTCATTCAACCTTTCCTTTATCTGTTATTTATCATTTCATAAAAAAACATTCCGCTGATTTATTCTATCATAAATCAGCGGAATGGTCAGATAATTTGTTTTTGATTTGATATAAAATCATGTCTGCTGGTACTTATTTTCAGCTGCTCTTTTCGGTTTGTTCGGCAATCGTGTTTTTCCTCGGGGCCATCTGCTTTTCGGATATGACCAATCCCAATAAGGTCAACGCAATGCCCAGCACCGCCAGCCCGGTTAGTTTTTCCTGAAGGACTAGCACCGATGTTGCCACGGTGATCACCGGCACCAGATAAATATAAACCGTGGTCTTGGTCGCTCCCAACCGCTTGACCGCCAGACTCCAGGTGACAAAGCAAAGGGCTGAGGCCAGCAATCCCAGAAACAACAGATTAAAGAGATAGACCGGCTGGGCCAATGGTTTAAGACTCCAATTGAAATTAAAAAAAGGCAGGGCCGGCATCATAAATAGCAGTCCGTAAAAAAAGATCCGCCGCGTGGTTTGAATGGTATGATAACCCAAACTACTTATTTTTCGGGTCAACACCGAATAAACAGCCCACACCGCGGCCGCCAGCACCGCCAGCAAATCACCAAGGGGATTGAGTTGCAATACCGCAATCCCATTAAAACTAATCAGAAAGATTCCCATGATGGCGGCCATAAAGCCGATAAAAAAATTCAGGTGCAGTTTTTCTCCGGCCAAAAAGAAATGGGCCAGGATCGCCGTGAAAAACGGCGCAATGGAGATAATCACCCCAACGTTGGAGGCATAGGTATAGGTGAGGGCAATGTTCTCAAGTAAAAAATAAAGTGTTACCCCACACAAGCCAGCGCCCATCATCAGGATTTCCTCCGACCGGCTGCGAAGGCCCATTCGTCGGGGATAGACAAGAGTCAGGGCGAAATACCCGATGACAAAGCGAAAAACCAGAATCTCAATGGGGGTAAAGACATCCAGCAGAATTTTAGTCGAAACAAAGGTGATCCCCCAGATAAAAATCGTGAAAGCGGCGGCCAAATGGCCGGTCAGGCGGTGTTCACTGATCAATTTTTGCCCCCTTCATCCCCATGCCGGGATCCCCGGGTTTGCGAATCCTGCGGGATAAATATTTTCTGGTATTGCTTGGGGGTAATCCCGATGAATTCCTTGAAAAAATTAGTGAAGTGGCTCTGATCCGAAAATCCCGTCTGGTAGGCAGTTTCCAGTGGTTCCAGTCCTTTTTCCAGCAACAGCTTGGCCTGGTTGATGCGCACCGTCTCCAGATACCGGTAGGGGGTAATTCCCTTTGTTTTTGTAAAAGCCCGCACTAGATAATACTTACCGCATCCAGTTAAGGCGCATAAATCATTTAATGAGATCCGCTCCGGCTAATGTGCTTCCAGGTAATCACAGATTGTTTCAATGTCGCCATTGACTTCCTGCTGATCACCATCTGCTTCCCAGTTGCCATATTCTTCGATCAGCTGTTCAATTAAGAATAGAAATACTTCTTCCTTGTTGAATTCTTTTTCTTCCTGCATCACCATCTGATGAAGGTCCTGGAGGGCCTTTACTTGCTCGCACCGGCACACCACCGGCTGTCTAAAAACAAGCTTGTCCTGCTTCCCGGTAATTTCGAAAACCACTGCCTTCATTACTTCCGGTTTGATGTTGAGGCACCGATAGTCCAGGGGATTTTCATCAATTTGTTCACAAAAATGATTATCGTAGGGATTAAAAAGCAGCAAATCCCCCGGTCCCACTCGGTATTCTTTGTTCTTACAGGACAGTTTCCGCTGTCCACTTTCAATAAAACCAATCACATAATGCTCATGAAAGTGGTTGGGAAATTTTTGAATAATGCCTTTTAACCGAAAGGCTTCTATTTTCAGGGTGCTGTCATAACGCACGATCCGCTCTTCATGGTATTTCATTGATCGACCTCCACTTCCACCCCAGTGTAACATTGATCTGATTTTATCTCTTGGATGATATTGCAGTTCCGATTTTCTATAAACAAGCTAAGATGTCGTTCACTTTCACTGACAGCTGAATATTAAATAAGGTTTCGCTATCGGATAAATCAAGCTCGGTTATTTCGATGATCCGATTAATCCGGTATTTGAGCGTGTTGTAGTGAATATGCAGACTTTTGGCCGTCAGAGTGGTATCCTGATTATGATTAATATAGGCTATCAGGGTTTCCAAAAAATTGCTGCCCTTTTTCGCATCCAAATCTTTCAGTGCTTTCACCACCGGGTGGATTAAATTCTTAATATTTGTTTCCCCCGGAATGAGCAATAAAACACAACGAAACGTCAACCAGCAGTAAGGGATTACTCAGCAACTGATAGCCCAGATCCAGTAATTGCTGGATGGTGTATCCTTTCTGGCAGGACTCAAGAATCTTTATTGAACTGTCGCCAATCCGATACTGTTCCTCAAATAACTGTCGCACCCGCTTGATAACCGTTTCCGGGTCCCAGTCTTTGTCTAACATAATGGTATTGGCACTGTTTTCTCCCATATGCACTTCGCTAAAAGGCTCATCTTCAATGATAATGAAACAGTTTTTATTTCCCAGGGGTCGCTGGATATCAGAGCTCTTGATAACATAGGCATAATCAGGCGACAAGTCCGTGAGCTGTTCAGTAAAGTATTCAACGCCTTTAATTTCAATATTCTCACCATTTCCATCGATCACCATTTTATGGGGACGCCCATTTAAAACCGACCTAATTTTTTTAAGTGTTACCGCCATCAGAACCACCTTATCATCTTATCGAATTTGACTCATTATATCATGGGGTGAAACCCCTGTACATTAAGGTCTTTACATAGAAGCGACTAACCTTAAATGTATCTCATTTTTGGGAAATTTTACTATCTCAGCATCTTCACTTTGTCATTTTTTACAAGTCTTCTTTGTCGGCTGACTTCTATTTGAGCACTAAAATCTCAAACCCTCACAAAGACGGAACCACCCCCAACTGCTATACTGGTGCCAGTAAGAAATGATAACTCTTTAACAAAACCAAGGAGGATTTGAGATGGTACAAAGATACACACAATTATGTCCGGTGGCTTTCGGTGCTGGTGCTGTCAGCACCACCGGAGATGTTGCCAATGAAGGGTTGCGTTTTCTCTGCCCGGTTCCGACCACTGAAGAACGCATTGCCGCATCGTTGGCCAAGATTTACGACTGTTATCAGTAAGTTTATTCTAAAAATTAAGGAGAATCTTTATGACTTTCGAAAATTTATTATCCCCCATCAATATTGGTTCATTAAAAATCAGAAACCGGGTGGTGATGGGCGCCATGGGCTCGGGAACGGCCCATGACAATGCCACGGTTTCGGAATGCGAATGCGCCTACTACGCCGAGCGCGCCAAAGGCGGGGTCGGACTGATTATCAATGAGGTCACCCGGGTAAATAATGAAACCGGGGTGATGATGCCCCGCCAAACCTCTGCCGCCACCGATGACTGCATCCCGGGGTTGGCAAAGCTGGCCAAAGCCGTTCATTTTTATGACGGCGCAATCTTTATTCAGCTTCATCATCCCGGCCGCCAGACTGATAACATGGCCATCGGCGGACGGGCGACCATCTCCCCCAGCGGCATCAAGAGCATGCTTACCCAGGCCGAATGCCGAGAAATGACCAATGCCGAAATAAAAAGCTTTATTCAGGATTATATCAATGCCGCGGAACGTTGCTACAAAGCCGGGATCGACGGGGTTGAACTGCATGGCGCCCATGGCTATATGTTAAACCAGTTCATTTCCCCGCTGACCAATAAACGTACTGACGAATACGGCGGCAGCACTGAAAATCGGGCTCGGGTGGTTAAAGAAATTATTGAAGGCATTCGCGCCCGCGTCGGTCGGGACTATCCGGTGATGTTCCGAATTTCAGCCGATGAGTTTCTCCGGGAATCGATGTTCCCCTTTTCCGAAGACGGCTTGCTGCTGGATGAAGCGGTAGAAATCTGTAAATACCTGGTGCCCTTTGGTCTCGATGCCATCAATGTCTCCGCCGGCATTTATGAAACCATGAACCAGGCCTGGGAACCGATTTCTTTAAACGAAGGCTGGAAAATCTATCTGGCCGAAGCCGTTAAAAAAGCGGTGGATGTGCCGGTCTTTGGGGTCGGTGTGATCCGCAATCCCGAGTTTGCCGAAAAAATCATTGCTGAGGGACGCGTGGACGGGGTTACCATCGCCCGGGGTTTATTAGCTGATCCCGATTGGGTTAATAAAGCTGCTGCCGGACAGGTGGACGATATCCGCCGCTGTATTTCGTGTCTGAACTGCATGGACTCAATGATTGCCAATGGGATGAAGGGCGAACCCTTTGCCTGTGCCATCAATCCCCGGGCCGCCCGGGAATGGTTCTATAATGATGCCCGGCGGGATGGCGATGGCCGTTTAGTGGTTGTTATCGGTGGTGGTCCGGCGGGTATGGAAGCTGCCCGAAAACTGGCTGAACGTCAATTTAAGGTCGTCTTATTTGAAAAAGATGGCGAACTTGGCGGACAGCTCTGTTTGGGCAACAAGCCACCCCACAAAGATAAAATCAACTGGCTGATTGATTATTATAAAACCCAACTCACTAAGCTGGGGGCGGAGGTTCGACTCAATACGCCTGCCACCCACAATGCCATTACCGCCCTGAATCCTTATGCAGTTTTTGTGGGCACCGGTTCTGAATCAATCGTTCCTCAGTCGATTAAAGGTGTCAAAAAAAACCATGTCTGCACCAGCACGGATATTCTCACCGGTAAGGTCCAGCTCGTTGGTAAAAAAGTCGCGGTGATCGGTTCTGGCATGACCGGGGTTGAGACGGCTGAGCTGCTGGAAACCCAGGACAATGAGGTTTTTGTGGTGGAAATGGCTGATCGCATCGGCCCCGATGCCAGCTGGCAGAGTTTCAGTGACGTTCAGGCCCGTCTGATTAAATTTGGCACCGTCTTTATGCCTGCCCACAAACTGGTTTCAATTGAAGATCAGGCCATTAAATTAGAGCAGCCAGACGGCCAATGTGTTGACCTTGCCGTTGATTATGTGGTTCTATCCTTGGGTGTTAAGGCTGACCAAACCCTTGCGGATGAGCTTGTCAATCACTTTGATCGGGTTGTCAAAATTGGTGATACCGCCCAGGTTGGCCGAATTGCTAATGCGGTTGAAACCGGTTTTGTTGCCGCATATCATTTGGTTTAAGTTTAAATAGCATCACAATTTTAGATTTTTCTATAAAAATTGGCGAAGCCTCCGCTTCGCCAATTTTTTCATGTTCTAATTCGTATTCTTCTCATATCACGACTGATTCTTCTGAAACCACAGAGTTCCTGCCCGCATTTTTGGCCTGATACAAGAGCTTATCAACAAGATTCATGGTTTTGCTGTAATCTTCCTTTTTGTACCAACAGATGCCAATGGAAACGGTACAGGGAAAATCCGTTTCCCGATCTTGAAATGCCGCTCTGAACTTTTCGCCCCGGATTTTGGCGTTTTCAAGGGTTTCGTTCTCAAGAATCAGGGCAAACTCCTCGCCCCCGTAGCGGCAAATCACGCCGTCAGAAAAGTGTTCGTTCAAACACCCCGCCAGTTCGCAGAGCACTCGGTCCCCGGCCGGGTGTCCGTATTGGTCATTCACCCCTTTGAAATGGTCGATATCCACCAACATCACCACACCCTCCTGCTCAAGCTGATCAAAACAATCCACAAAAAACCGGCGATTATACAATTTTGTCAGCTGGTCCGTCTTCGCCAGAATCTCCATCTGTTTTTTGGCTTCGGTTATCTCAGTCACGCCTGTGAAAACCACAATCGTGCCGTGGTGTTTGCCGATGGGAATCAGGCGAATCTGGTAATGCTGCTCCCCGATTGATACCGTTTGCATTCTCTTTCCGGCAATAATATGGGTTAAAACCGGGTATTGATTGACTATTTCCCCAATCTTCAGCTGACCAATGGCCTCAAAAAGCTGATTGGTCGCTTGATTAATTTTTAGAATATAACCTTCACCATCCACAACAATAACCGCTTCTTCAATGGTATCAAAGATCATTTCGTGAGTTACTTCACTTAAAAACAAAATATCATATCGGTATAATCCCCCCGCCACCAGCAGACTAAGAAAAATATAAGAAAAGGGTGAAAGATCAATCTGGCCGATTCCCCACCCAAACAAATAGATGATACTGGCAACCAACGGCACCAGCATCCCGGCAAAAACCAGGATAACCCGACGGCGGGAAGATCCCCGGGTATTGATGATGCGATTTAATAAAACGACCAATGCATAGCCAATCGCAAAATATAGTGCTGCCACCTGAACCAGATACCAAATCCCTTTATCTATAACCAAGGTGGGAAACCCCAGGCTTGTATCCACTCCGAGATTTTCATAATACCAGCCGTGCATGGCATTAGTCTGAACTAAAAACAAGGTGATAACATTTAATATCAGCAGGATTGCCATCACATAGCGATTGGCAAACTTTCGCTCGCCAACATACTCCCTGGCAAACCAGAGAATCAGAAAGGGGTAAAAAGACATCGCCATATACTCAACCCGGATCCACAGGTAAATGGCCTCCAGGTTTGGGCTTAACAGCTCAAAGCCGTACGCAATGGTATGAACTGCCATGGCCAGCATCAGGATCGAAAAAGCTTTGACCCCCGAAATGCCCTTATGACGAAAACCCACCAACCCTAATACAATCAGAACCAGTGCTGAAATCATTAATAGTGTGCTTAAAATTACGTTCATTCAATCCTCTTTTATTGTAAGACCTGCTGTCAAATCCCTCCGCTCGGAAAATTCACAGCTTGTCTATCGATTCCGTATTTATAATATCGTTCAAATTACTCTTAGTTAGAATAACACAATGTCTCTAACGAAACAAGCTGGTGAATCAAAAGCTGCTACAAAAACAAGACTCATTATTATATTTGACGGCTTTGTCAAATCAATAATGAGCCTTAAAAATTTCAGCGGATACGTTGCGCTTTTTCGCGGCGCGATTTTATAAACCCGGCGGGAAATTAAACGGTATATTCGTAGGGAAAACTGTCGCCTTCATTGCCAATAAACAACACGTATGATCCGGCTGTAACTGGAACGCTTTCTGCCGTAGCGTAGAGACTGTCATAACTGAGCATAAAATCCGGAGCAAAGATAATCACCCGGCCGCCTTCAGGCATCGTGACTCCAAAAGTGCCGTCGGCATCAAGTTTTCTGACCTGGTTTTCATTTGCCTTGACAATACTGATGGTCTCATCTTTTCCCAGCCCGGTGACATCCTGAGCATCGATAAAGGTATAACTCATCATATTGAGAACTTTCTTCCCGTTGACCTCGCTAATTCGCGGTTCAACCAAATCCCGGGCATAGGGCAGGATCATTTCAGCGGTGTTCCCATCTTTTAAGCGATAGGGAGTAAAGGTATCGTCGCCGCCAAAGTAGATGAAACCTGGCAAGTCGGGAATACTGCCGGTGGCGGCAACAAAGGTATTCAGGTCAATGGCACTGAAATTCGTGGGGATCCACCATTTATTGGCAAAGTTCTGGGTATCCACCGGATTGACTGAAGTGATCTCCTGTCCCACAACCAGGGAATAGTCCGCCGTTGGAAGGGTTTGCAGGATCAGTTTTTGCCCAAAGCTGCTACTAAAGGATATCCGGTTGCCGGAAGGCAGATAGAAATAGCCATCATCCATATAGGGATAGGTTCCGGCACTGACAAATTCGCTGCCATTGAATTTTTTGTAATCCAGGGTATTGTTCTGCCGGTCAAACTCAACTTTGATGGTACTTCCATTGGCCCCATAATATCCGGCAAAACTGCCCAGCTGATCGGGAATCGCGGCTGGTTTCGGCGCGGCCGCGGCACTGGTTTCACTTCCCGGCAGTGCGCCTTTTTCCTCCAGCAAGGCCTGGGTAATGGCATTGCTGACGGCAGCCGTATCGGCGGTGCCGGCAAAAATCACGGCCACCGATAAGCCCTGTTCTGGCATCACATAAAGCTGCGAGTTAAACTGCAGGGTGCCGCCGTTTTTGCTGAGCACCTGAATTCCCTGTTCGGCAAAATCAGCCACAGCTACCATATCCCAGCCCAATCCATAATTGGTAATTGGCGTTCCCGATGGCACTGTTTCAGGGCCATATTGGGGGCTGGTATATTCACTAAAAGACTCTGCGCTCATGATCTTATTGGTCAACAAGACATTTCCGAACCGGCATAAATCGGCGGCGGTGGAGGAAATCCCCCCGGTTCCCATCAGGTTTACATATTCCGCCGGTAAGGCTGATCCATCATCATTGCTGTATTTTAGCGCGATATTGGGATTGTCTGGTTTAAAGTAACAACTGCTGTCTTCCATACCTGATTTCGAAAAAATATTCTGGTTCAGGTATTCTGAATAGGACTGACCGGATACTTTTTCGATCAGCACCTCCGCCAGCGTAAAGCCATCGTTGCAGTAAACACTGACCACTCCGGGATCATCCTTTAAACTGCTGTTGGCCAGATAAACCATAAAGTTGGCCAGAAAATCCGGATCCACGGCTGTGGCAAAACCATTATATATATCGGTTCCCGGCAATCCTGATGAATGATTCAGCAGCATCCGTACCGTGATATTCTTGTAACGGCTGTCCTGCATGGTGAAATCAGGAACATAATCAACCACCGGTTTATCCAGATCAACCTTACCTGCTTCGACTAGCTGCATTACTGCGGCGGCCGTAAAAATCTTACTCACTGAGCCAATATTAAACTGGGTGCTGGTATTCACCCCCAGAGCATCCCCTCGATTGGCCATAGCGAAGCCCTCTTCATAGACAATTTTACCATTGTCCATAATAGCAACGGTGGCACTGGAGGCCCCGCCACCGGAAATGGCCTTCCAGATTTCAGTTCGGGCTGTTACCATGGTTTTTTCATAGCTCTGGCTCTGGCTTTTGCTCTGGGAAGAGGTTGGGGCGCAGCCCGATAAGGGCACAAGAAGCACTATCAAACTCAGACCGATTGTCAGCATTTTCTTCAGCATTTTCTTCATCCTTCCACTCATAGAATTTTTTAATCACTACAAAATTTTAATTGCCTTTGTTCTCGCTACTGTTTTAAACGGTAGTCAAATGAGATTGAATCTCCCGGTTTTCCGATAAAGATGCGATTCCGCCGGAATCCTTTCTGAACTCCGTCTGATCTGTTTTTATTTTGTATTTTTATCCTCATACATTTTTGTATCGGCTTTTTTCGTCAGCAATTCCAGGCTTTCCCCATCTTCCGGGAAGTGTGCATAACCCACACTGATACCCACACTTTCTTGCGGATAAAAACACTTAACCTTTTCTCTAATAATACCAAGAAATCTGTCAATTTCTGCCGCTTCGTTATCTTCAAAAAGAATAATAAACTCATCCCCACCAATTCTTGATACCCATCCATTATTTTCCACCAGGTTTACCATCAGGTTCACTGTATTGCCGATAAACTTGTCCCCTTCCATATGACCATAAGTATCATTAATTGATTTCGTTCCATCAAGATCACAAACACAAAGATAGAAAGACTTCTCTTTCTTGATCAATTCCTGAAACCTTTTCTCCAATCCGTTTCGGTTCAAAGCTCCTGTTAGCGGATCCGTTGAAGCAATTTGTTCCAGTTCCTCAATCATCGCTTTTGTCAAATCACTCCAGAGAATAATTCCGATAATATAAAAAATCGACCCCAATGTAAAGCCTAGACGTAACACATCATAAACCACCTGCGAATTGACAATTTTAGCGATTATATCCAAAAATGTTGCAATAGAACTTAGTGATAGTCCACAAATCATGATAATAAAAATATATGCTTTATCTTTTTTATACCGTGTCGCATATAGCAAGCGGCAGGTATAAAAAAGGAGCAGCAACACAAAAACAAATACAATGATCTTTCTGGGCTCGATCATCCCACGCTCCCCTTTCGATTATATTTTGATCTAAATCAATGAAAACCTGACACTCTTAAATCTTTATACCCATCATTTCACTATAAAAAATAAAATTCCAACAAACCAGAAAAATAATCTGTTGGAATTTTAGCTTTGGTGAATCGATTGAATTATAAAATGAAAAACGATACCGCCATGATCAGATAGACCGCCAGCAGCTGAACCCCTTCCAGCCAGTTGGATTCGCCGTCACTGGCCACCCGATTGGCAATCAGTACCGACAATACCAGCGCTACTAGTTCAAACTCGTTGAAAATGATGCTCATTGGTGTAAACAACAGGCTCAAAAAAATCAACACCGGCGTGACAAAAAGAATCATCTGCAGACTGGAACCAAGGGCAATCTCCATCGCTACGTCCATTTTGTTTTTATAAGCCATCACAATGGCGGTACTGTGTTCCGCGGCATTTCCGATAATCGGTACCAGAATAATCCCCACGAAAAACTCGCTGAGTCCAATGGCTTCGGTCATCGGCTCTACCGCACCCACAAACATCTCACTTTCCACGCCGATGAGCACGGTTGCCCCAATTAATACGGCAATGGCTTTGTTGAGCGACCACTTAGGCGTGGCTTCCTCTTCCGGAACGGCTGAATAAATATCTTTATGGGTATAAAAAGAAAAATATAGACTCATCAGATAGATGGCAAACATAATCACCGCCACCGTAATACTGAGCCCCTCATAACGGGTATTCAAAAGATCTGCGGAAACGGTATGGGTAAAGATCGCCGGAACGGTTAATCCAATGACAGCAAACAGCAGCATACTGGATGAAACCTCAATAGACTGTTTGTTAAAGGACTGGGATTTGAATTTAATCCCCCCCATCAGCATGCTGGCGCCCAGCACCAATAGGATATTACCAATGACCGAACCGGCAATCGACGCTTTCACCACGTCAAATAGTCCTGCCTGCATGGCAAAAAAAGCAATGATCAATTCGGTGGCATTACCAAAGGTAGCATTGAGAAACCCACCCAGTCGGGGTCCTGAATAGAAAGAAATTTCTTCTGTTGCTTCTCCCATAATGCCAGCCAGTGGGATAATGGCTAACGCCGAAAGAATAAACATCAAGGTAGGTGAAAAGTGCATGAATTCTCCTACAATACTTATCGGAACAAAAATCAGTAAAAATCTTAGTATCTTCATCTACGCTTATTTTCCTCATTCATAATTTCAGATACAATGACACTGGTAAAAGAATACCACAAACCATAAAGAAAATAAATGCAAAGATAACCAAATCAAGCTATAATAAGTATTAAAGTTAAACCGTTAATATTTTAATTTTCTGGAGGTATTTCCATGAAACTGGATAATGAACTGTACCGAATCATTGTTGAGTCATCTCCCAATATGATCTGGCGCGCTGGTACCGATACATTGTGCAATTACTTTAACACCACCTGGCTAAGCTTTTCAGGCAGGACCATGGCCGAAGAAGTCGGAACCGGCTGGGCCAAAGGCGTTCATCCCGATGATTTTGACATGTGCCTGAAAATATATCTGGACGCCTTTGCCAAACAGGAGTCTTTTGAAATGGAATACCGCCTTAAACGAAGCGATGGGGTTTATCGATGGATCAATGACCGGGGCGTGCCCTACTATATCAACGATCATGAATTTGGCGGATATATTGGCAGCTGTATGGATGTGACGGATAAGGTGGAAGGTCAGAAAATGCGAGATCTTGCCCAGCGGGACGGGCTGACACGGATCTACAATCGTCAATATTTTGAACAGTTGGCTAGTGTTGAATTTTCCAAAGCCAAACGGTTTCAATTAGACCTTTGTGTTGCTATGATCGACATCGATAAATTTAAAAATATCAACGATACCTGTGGCCATCACGCCGGAGATCTGGTGTTAAAAACAGTCGCCCAAACAATCAATGAAAGCATCCGGACCTTTGACCTTTTTGGTCGCTATGGTGGGGATGAATTTGTATTGCTGATGTCCGGCACCAATTATGCTGAAGCTTCCATTCTTATCGCCCGATTAAAGGATGTTCTCGACAGCATCGAAATTAATTATAATGACACCCTTATCCGCATCAGTGCCAGTTTTGGACTATACCAGATGCACAGTGAGGAAATCCTGGAAAAGGTCATCATCGAAGCCGATAAAAAACTCTATGAAATTAAAAACCGTCAAAAAAAACAAATTCCTCTTCTGCAAGCGTAACAGCCTTTCTTACGCTAAAAAAGTCGGGAAAGCGATGACACTCATCGCTTTCCCGACCAATTGGAACATGTCGTTAACTTTGCTATTATCTTGTAAACAAATTGATGATAACCAGAAGGATTACCGCTCCCACGCAAGCAACAAATATACTCCATAAATTAAATCCGGTTACTCCTGTTGCTCCGAAAAAGCTAAATACAAAGCCACCGATCATTGCCCCAAGAATTCCGACTACAATATTTTTGATTAGTCCCATCTTTTCATTGTTTTTAGTCAGCATACTGGCAAGCCAACCGGCTAAACCTCCAAGTATTATCCAAGTTAAAATTCCCATAAGTATCACTTCCTTTCTTTTTCTGTATTATTGTATTATACCCACTTATTTTAGAACAAATCATTCAAATCGCCGAGTGTCACTGTAAACCTCTTCAGTTTATACATAGAGCTTCTTCGCCATTGCACATATTCAGTATTTTTTTACTTTCAGCTGTTCTTTAAAATGCACCTAAGGTTTTAGATGTATAATTATAAATTATAGACTTTATTTAATATCAACCGCATCCATCAAATGCTTCATCATTGTTGAAATACTTGTTAGGCTTATTTCGCTCCAGCCTTCATTGATATTGCAACGTTCCCCTATGCCCTGTTTACAGCTTATTAATTAACACGACTAACTATAGAAAGGCACTTTCTACTCTTAATTGACTAAAAGTGATAAAAACAATGCAAATTAACTCAACTGAAGCACCCTTTTCTGAAGACTTGGACATTAACGGCAGTCTGAAGGAATTTCTCCTGCAACAGCAGATTTATCGAGCGGCCATTAAAGAAATTAAAACTAAGCTTGAAATCCTGGATGAAGAATTCCAGGCCAGATACGACCATAATCCGATCCATCATATGGAATACCGTTTAAAAGCACCCCAGAGTATCGCTGAAAAAATGCAGAAAAAAGGTCTCGAGATTTCTGCCGAAAACATCCGCAAAAACTTGACTGATATTGCCGGGGTTCGAGTTATCTGCAACTATTTGAATGATATCAACCACATTGCCAACTTATTAGTCCGTCAAGATGATATTACCCTGGTCCGAAAAAACGACTATATCAGTGAACCTAAGAAAAACGGCTACCGCAGCCTCCACCTGATTGTTCTGGTACCCATTTTTCTGGCCGAGCGAACCGAATCCGTTCCAGTTGAAATCCAGATCCGAACCATCGCCATGGATTTTTGGGCCAGTCTTGAGCATCAGCTCAAATATAAAGGACATAGCGATATGTCTGAAGGACTCCGGGAACGGTTGAAATACTGTGCCGAATCAATTACCCGACTTGATGAGGAAATGCAGATGATTTATGAGGAAATCACCTCTGACGACTGCGATCAAAAATAAAAAAAACCGAGGCAATTGTGAACCGCTCCCTGTCAAGTAGACAGAACCATAAATAAAAATGATGCCGCCAATCATATTCATTTATGGTTGGCGGTATTCTTATGCAACAGATCTCAGATAACGCCTGTATTCGAGTGGGGTCATGCAATTCAGACGTTTCTGGTAACGATGATGATTGTAATAGTCGATATAGTTTTCGATCGCATACTCTAATTCTTCATAGGTGTTAAATTTTTTCAGATAGTACATCTCAGACTTCAGCATTCCCCAAAACGCTTCCATTGGACCGTTGTCAATGCATCGGGCGACCCTGGACATGCTCTGCTTCATACTGGCATCAACCAGTTTTTTTCGAAATGATTTTGAGGTATAATCGACTAAAGAAAAGGGATTGCTCCCTTTCCCTCGTCTAAGAACCGTACGTGAGAGTTTCCCGCTCATACGGCTCAAGCATTTCTTCACCTTTTCAGGCGGCGTTCAGTGATTTTAACCACATCTTTCTTCTTGCAAAATAATTTTCATCCAAAAATGGATTTTTCGAAATCTGTAATTTAGGATGACGGATGATTTTTATTCGTCTCAGATTAATGAGCTCATACTCATCTGACATGAACAGCCATCGCTTCATATTCTTTTCATGCCAATACCTGTTAAGTTGCCACCATTTGTTTTTGTTGGGGTGACGGTGTTTTGCCCATTTTAGCAGTAAGAGATAGAGTGTGTTGTTGACGCAGGAAAAGGCTTGACTGGCTACCACATGCCTGTGGTAGTTTGACCACCCTCTAATCACCTGGTTTAATCGGCGAATTAGTTCGGATTGACTACTTGCTTTCCCTTCTTTTAGAATGATGTTTGCACATTTTCTGATCAGAGTTTTGATTGAATACTTTGATGGTTTGACAATTAATTTCCCTTTGAATTTACGAAATGTCCATCCGAGAAAGTCGAAGCCGTTATCAATATGCGTAATCATTGTTTTTTCTTCAGATAGTGTCAATCCTCGTTTTTCAAGAAACTGGCTGACGAGGTCTCTGAGTTCTTCCGCAATTTCTTTCGTATTTGCGGTAATAATAAAGTCATCAGCGTAGCGCACCAAATTTACCTTGGTTTTTGCTCGATAGTGATTTTCAATGTTACCTTTGGAATTGCGATGGTATGTATCTTGAATTAACTTCTCAAGACCATCCAACGTCATATTTGCATATAAACTTGAAATCGCTCCGCCCTGAGGGGAACCGGTAATGGTAGGAAATAGATTGCCTTCATAGATAAACCCTGATTTTAGAAATTGCTTCATGATTCGTTTGTCCATTGGAATATTCTCCTGTAACCAACCATGGTTGATATTGTCAAAACAGCCTTTGATATCACCTTCCAGTATCCATGCCGGCGAGCATTTTCTTGCCAGCAGACAAAATATCTGTTCACAGGCGTCTTTGGCACTTCTTCCTTTACGGAAACCGAAAGAAATGTTGTCACCGGTTGTTTCAGCGACAGGTTCGAGCGTCAGAGCATACAGTGTTTGCATGGCTCTGTCGTACATGGTGGGGATTCCCAATGGTCGTTTCTTGTTTTTGCCTTTCTTTTCAATATAGACTCTTCTTAGCGGTTTTGTCCGATAGTGCCTGTCTGAAAGTGTTAATACCGCTTTCATTTTTGAGGCCGAAGTTGACCATATCTTTTTATCAACACCAGAAGTGTTCTTTCCCTTGTTCGAGGTTACTTTTTTCACCACAAAGGCTTTTGCATAGAATGAATGGGTTAACAGGTATTGTAATCTTTTGACTTTGTTCATGTCGCCCTTCACTGTTGCCTTGGCAATTCTGGTTTGTAGCCGATTAACGTCGGTTTGCACCTGTTTCCAGTCAATGGAATCCCATTGGACGGTGAGTGAATAGGTGTCTCTTAGCCTCTCGGTTTGATCCGTCGTTGAGTTACTAAAATTCATCAGTTTACGATCCTTTCCTGCCAAGAAATACCATGGGATAAGTCAGCACCCTTTCGAGTTGGAGCAAAGTTTGAACTCCTATCTGCCTTCATTACAAAAGTAGCGTTCGCTTTTTATCCTTTTCTTCTGCCCTCTATGCCATTTCTTCCCCTTGCGGTTTGATACCTCATTTTATGAGGAGCATATAGGGTTTACCAAGTTCCGCTTAATACATAATTATGAAAGTCTTAGGAGCCACCTTTAAACCGGGAGTTCTTCATCCATTCGCATTGGTTTATCAGTCCACCGTTGCTTGACTCCTTACCATTTTGGTCGAAGCGTTTCAGCCTATTTTCGCTTCCTCCAGCGTAACGATTCCTACAGTGATTCACTTTACGTTCTCCATAACTTTCTTACTCTAGCAGTTATCCCAGTTTTAGGCTTCTCGAATGTCCACATTGTCTTGTGAGCTTTCTAACCCGGACGTTACCATCCACGCTAGTCACAATAGAGTTACCCCGAATGGATAGGGTAGCCTTTCGGCAATATATTAAGCGACTTCTTGTCGCACCTGAAATCCCCGATCGCTGTGAAAGATTGGTTTTACCTCAGGATGGCTTTGACGAGCGATATCAAAGGTTTCAAATACGAGGCGGTTATTATTCGAATGGCCCATCACAAAGGATACAATACTCTTATCGGACAGATCTAAAATAGCACTGAGATAAGCTTTGCTTCCCGTCCCATATTTCATTTCGGTTACATCCGTCAGCCATTTCTCACCAAAACTGTTAGCCTGAAAGTCCCGGTTGAGGATGTTATGTGCGGTCACTTCCGGTATTGACTTTACATAATTTCTTCTTTTTCGTCGACAGACAGATTTCAGTTGAAGGACCCGCATGAGTCGTAAGATCCGTTTATGATTGACATTAAAATCGTGTTCCCGGTTCATCTTGATGGTCATCTGGCGATAGCCAAGGATGCCGTTCGTTTCTTCATAAGCGTCTTTGATTAATCCCAGCAGGTTATGATTAAACGTTTCATTTGCGCCGGTCTGGCGATTCAGCCATTGATAGTAAGCGGAACGGGAGATTTCCGCGATAATACAAAGCTCTGAGATTGAGCTTTTCTTTTCGTTATGAATTTCCCGGATTGCCAGATAGCGTGTTTCGTTACGCACCTGACTCAGGATCGCCCCCTTTCGATTTCCTCGAGTTTTTTTAAGAATGCATTCTCCAGTTCCATTCGTCTTTTTTCGGCCTGCAGCAGTCTGTTCTCAGCACGCAGCTTATCCAGTTCAGACCGTTCATTTTCCGGCTTCTTCCGGCCACGTTTATCCAATAAACCGTCAACACCTTTGGATTCGTATTTTTTGACCCATTGGTAGACCTGCTGATAGGATACCTGATAGCTTTCTGCGGTCACCACATAATTCATTTCATTTTCAATACAGGATGTTACGATTTCCACCCGTTCATCATAGGTAGTTTTCCGTCCTTTAGCCATGATCCCAGTTCCTCCTATTCCAGAAGTTTTTAGTTCTTCATGACCATTATACTTCAAAATCCAATTCCATAATTGACCTTTTGAACGAATCCCATACTTTTGACAGATCTCGATCAACGATCCCAAACCCGATAAATAGTCTAAAACAGCCGCTTCCTTCAACGCTTTGCTGTACGAAAAATTTTTGTTGGCTGTTATGAGACCATTCATTCCAAGGCTCATATAATTACAAATCCATCGCTGGATTGTCGTTTGATCGATTCTCAGCAACCGGGCTTGATTGTAAGCCGAATCGATGCCATTTTGAATGGTTTCTACCACTTTCAATTTTTCTTCCGGGGTAAACTTACTTTTTCTTCCCATAAAAAATATGCTCCTCCTTATAATAAACAGTTTTTTTATTTAAACTGTCCACTATAAGGGGAGCATATCACAATTGCTTCGGTTTTTTTATTTTCATTTTTACTTTTTTTTTATTTTATTGACAGCGATATTTTTCTGTGGTATCTTATTTATAATCATTACTGTTTAGTAATTATTTCTTAACAACGACGTTTGATTTTAGAAACTGGAAGGTTCCCCTTTCTTTCTGGTTCTTGATGAATTAAACTGCCTGATTAAACTATTGATATGGAGGAAAACAAATGTCAGAATCAAAAACATTGAACAATCTTATGGAGGCGTTTGCCGGTGAATCCCAGGCAAACAGAAAGTACACTGCCTATTCAAAGAAGGCTGAAGCAGACGGTAAAATCAATGCTGCTAAATTATTTAAAGCTGCGGCAGATGCGGAAACCCTGCATGCCCTTAAGCATTTTGAAGTGGCCGGAAAGATTCATACAACGGCAGAAAACCTTAAAGATGCGGTCGCCGGTGAAACCCACGAATATACCGAAATGTATCCTGACTTTTTAAAAGAAGCTGAAGCCGAAGGAAATAAAGAAGCTATTAAAACCTTTACCTTTGCTATGAAAGCGGAAGCTGTTCATGCCCGGCTATATCAGGAGGCCCTGGAAAATCTGGATCAAAGCGAAGAAGTCTTCTACTACCTTTGCCCACTTTGCGGTAATATTGAAAAAGCGGTTCCCGATAAATGTCCGATCTGCGGTGTTCCCGGAACCAACTTTATTAAGTATTAAAAACTAACACATTTCTACTAACCTGATAAAACCAGAATCATTCCGCCATCACATCGGCAAAATGATTCTGGTTTTTTATCCTGTTCTGATAACCTGGTCTATTGATTGAGTTGTGTTTCCTGGTATGCTTTTTTGACCGCCAGTGCCAATTGATCCGTGCAGGATGTTGGTCTTCTGCCACACATAATGCCGCCGCATTTTTCGGCAATTTCCTCAACCTTCCAGCCTTCAATCAGATTGGGGATGGCTTTTAAATTACCGTTGCAGCCGCCCGCAAATTCAACGTTAGTAATCACATCGCCATTGATATCAAATTGGATTTCCTGGGAACATGTATTTTGTGTCTGATAGATATATTTCATTTTAACCTAGCCCTTCGTTTTGAATCGGTATGTTTTTTTATCATAAATCAGATTAGCCGCTATGCTTTCGATCCCGGCCAATTTCTATTTTGTCGATTTTTATGTATGATTATAAAATCTATCTGTTATAAAATCGCTTTGAGTTTTTTTTCAATCTCAGCCATCTCGGCGGTTGGTTCAAAGCGTTCCACAACATTGCCCTGTCCGTCGATTAAAAATTTTGTAAAATTCCATTTTATACTGGGTTCATTCCGATAGTCGGGATTGATCCCACTGAGGATTGAATCCAAAGTAGCCGTTAGTGGATGTGCTGGCGGAAATCCGGCAAAGCCTTTTTCTTCCACCAGGTATTTAAACAGCGGAATGGCGTTCGCTCCATTCACTTCAATTTTGCCAAACATCGGAAAGGTGATGCCATAACGCGACTGGCAAAAATCGGCTATTTCTTCCTGGCTCCCCGGTGCCTGATTGCCGAACTGATTACATGGAAAGTCCAGGATTTCAAACCCCTGATCCTGATATTTTTCATAAAGATCCTGGAGTCCCTCGTATTGGGGTGTAAATCCGCAGCCAGTGGCTGTATTAACAATCAGCAACGCTTTGCCTGCATAGTCTTGCAAAGATACCGGCAGACCATTTCCATCTTTTACTTCAAATTCATATAAACTCATTTCTTTTCCTTTCGACGTTGCGCTTTATTAAATTGTGCGCAATCTTTATGAACGTATTGTACACAATTTATTTTGTTCTGTCAAGTCTAATTTGGAATCTTTCAAAAAAAATAAAAAGCAGAAATCCGTTTGTGATTTCTGCTTTTTATCAGACCAGCTGTCTTTTGGCGTATTTATAAAAATAAGCTTCTTTTTTCATCAACTCATCATAGGTTCCTGCTTCGACAATGGTGCCCTTTTCCAGCACCAGAATCCGATCACAATCCATGATCGTGCTGAGCCGATGGGCAATCACAATCCGGGTAGCATCGAGATTTTTCATGCTTTCCGAGACAATCTTCTGGGATCGGTTATCCAGGGCGCTGGTGGCCTCATCAAAAAAGATGATCGCCGGATTGGCGGCAATGGCTCTGGCGATCAGCAACTTCTGCCGCTGTCCCCCGGACAGGGTTCCGGCCCCCTCTGCCACCATCGTTTTAAGACCCATGGGCATTTCCCGAATTTCTTCATCCATGCCCACCTTTTTAAGCAATTCCCAGACATCTTCTTCGGTCAATTCTTTTTTTGAGCCGGCAATATTGGATAAGATATCCCCGGGGATCAGTTGGCTATCCTGAAGCACCACCCCCATTTGCTTTCTGATTTCCCGGATATCGACACTTTCCAGATCAAATCCGCCGCAGTAAATCGTGCCGCTGGTCGGTTTTTCAAAACCCAGCAGCAAGCGTAACAGGGTTGACTTGCCGCTACCAGAAGCCCCCACAATGGCCACATATTCGCCATGTTTGATATTGATAAAAATATTGTCCAGAATCGTTGCGCCACCCTCGTAGTAGGAAAAGTACAGGTGCTTTATTTCGATATCACCCTGAATTTTTCCCGGCGTGGTTTTAAAACAATCTACTTCCGGAACCCCATCAATAATCGGTTTGGTATTTTCATACTGCGGCACCACGCTATTGATGGAAATCAAGGTTTGTACCAATCCCAGTAGTGAGGATATAAAAATGACAAAGGCCGAATTGATGGCGACAAAGCCCCCGGCGGAAATGCTGTTGATACTGACATAATAATAGATCACACACATCGACAGGGTCGGCAGGGCAATGGTCGTCAAGCGCAGCAGTGCCATCAGCTGTCCTCTTTTATACTCCACCTTTCGCTGTTTGGCATACTCCCGGACCCACTTCAGATAGGAGCGGCTTTCGGCCCCGGCCACCCGCAACCGGGAAACCGAGGTGATCAGCTCAAACACCATCCCCGAAATATCATTGGACATTTCCAGCGAGGCGCGCTGACATTTCATTTGCATTTTTCCGATGACCAGGGTGATCGCCACACTGACCGCCGTTAAAGCCATGGCAAGGAAGCCAATGGTGGGATTGATGGTAAAAATATATAATCCATTGATAATCGAAAAAGAGCTGGTGATGATCATCGTAATCACGTTAACCGATAAAATCTTCTGAATCATCGCAAAGCCGGTAGCCCGCATGGCCAGCGCTCCGGATGAATACTGTTTAAAAAATGAAGCCGGCAGCGATAACAGTTTATCCAGCAGTGAATTCTGCAAAATCGATAATTTGCCCTGAATACGGAGAATGCAAATGTTTTGAACCATGGTAAACAAACCCCGGCTGATGGCCACAGCCACGAGGATAAATCCCACCACCAGAATCGTCACCGACTGATTTTGGGGAATCCAGACGTTGAAGGTCTCCTGCATGGCCATTGCCGGCAGCAGCGATAGCAGCGCGGTTACCACTGCCAGCACCAGGGTCCAGATCAGATCCCGCCGCCTAAACAGTTTTAAGCCCAATTTTACCATGTCTAAAAAAGATACCGGTTCCTTGGGTAAGGGCGGGTAAAAGACGTAGGCCCGGTCGAATTCCAACTGAGCATCAACTTCCTGAGACACTCCATCAGCACGAAAGCACCGATAACGGGTTGGCGATTTGGGGATCAGAGCGACTGGCTCTCCAGCCATGGTAAAGGCCAGCATCGGGCCATTGTCGCTGTGATACCAATCCGCTTTCAAGTCTACCCGGCGAATGCGAAATCCCGATTCGTCGGCGATCAGTTTGAACTGATCATCACCGCTATTAAGCTTCCGCAGGGGCGGAATTTTTACGGCAATCCCCATCGCTTCGGCGACCTTGATCACCGCCGCGATCAGCGGGTTATCATCCTGGGATGCCGCTGATTTTTTGGGGGACAAAACGCTGTCAAAGGCTTTTTTTGCGCTGTTATCGTATTTTTTATTGATCTGTCGGATCTCTTCTAGTTTTTTTGCCATCTCTTATCCCTCAGTTCTGATCAGACTTGCATACTCACCGCCCAAAGCCATCAATTCTTCATGGGTGCCGCGCTCTTTGACAACCCCGCAGCTCAGTACGATGATCTCATCACAATCGCGAATCGTTGATAACCGGTGGGCCACCAGAATGGTGCTGATGCCGCGGCGCCGGATGTTCTCACTGACCTCGGCCTCGGTGGCCGTATCTAAGGCACTAGTGGCCTCATCCATCACCAGGATCCGGGGATTTTTACATAAGGCCCGGGCGATTTCCAGGCGCTGTCGCTGCCCGCCGCTTAAGTTTTTTCCGCCTTCGCTTAAAATATGGTCAAAAGCGTTGGGCAAAGCCAGAATATCTTCATAGATACAGGCGTCTTTGGTGGCCTGGATGACATCCTCGACCGCAATGGTTTCATCCCACATGGTAATGTTATCCAGTACCGAGGCCGAATACATCACGATTTCCTGATCCACCGAGCTCATCGTATTGACCCGCAGCTCGGCCGGAATCGCCTTAATATCGATACCATCAATGCGTATTTCACCGCTCCAGGGCTGATAGAGGGTGGTAATCATTTTGGCAATCGTCGATTTGCCGCTTCCCGATGAACCGACCAGGGCGATTGAACCACCGGCCCGGAGGGTCAGGTTCAAGCCCTGAATAATCGGGTCTGATAATCGGTTATAGCCAAAGGTCAGATCCCGGATCTCGATCTCACCTTCCAGTTGATCACAGTCAAACCCATCCAATGAAAGCTTCTCCGATTCCAGGGCGATATCTTCCGGATATTTTTCCACATCATCGAGGCGCGCAATATCGGCGATCATCCCCTGTAAAGCGGCACTGGTGCTGACCAGCTCACTCATTGGCTGGGTAAAGCCGGTCATCAGGGTATTAAAGGCCACAAAGGTCCCAATGGTCATGGCTCCCATTAATACGTACTCACTACCGATGGTAAAGATCAGGGCTGTTAAGATCGCCGTCAGCAGGGTCGGCAGCACCGAAATAACGGCTTCCATCCGCCCCATCCGCTGTTCCACTGCCAGCGTTTCGGCACTGAGTCCGGCGATGCGGGTAAAGAAATTGTCTTCCTCGCCAATCGACTTAATGGTTTCAATGGATTTCAGATTGACCATGATCCAGCCAATCGATTTTCCCTGATACTGCAGCAGCACCCGGTTGTTGTCAGCATTCTTTTTGGCTGTGTATTGCAGCAGAAAGATATTGATCCCGGTGATGACGATGCCAATCAGGGTTAAAATGACATTATATTGAAAAAGCAGAATCAGGTACAAAAAAGCCGTGACCAGATTAACCAGAATACGGGCCAGATTCGAAGACAGCGCGGTTGCCACAGTATTGATGCTTTGCATCCGGCTGTTGATATCCCCGGATTGGCGCTGATTAAAAAACTCCACCGGCAACCGCAGGACATGACGAAGATAGGTGCCGGCACTGTCGATGGCAATGTAGTTTTCCATCCGCACCAGCGCATTCTCCTTCAGCCAGTTGAGAATGGCCTGGAGTACCACGGTGTTTAGCAAAATAAAAACAAAAATCAAAACATCAAATTTTTCGGTGTTATTGAGGTAATAATCGACAAATATTTTGGCGTAATTGGCAATAATCAAACCCGGAATAACCAGTAGCACCCCCAGCACCAGGGCATAGAGTAAGGGTGAAATGCCGGTTTGGGATAGCCGTTTGAACAACGCCTTCCAGACATCGGGCTTTTCCCCGGCCTTTTTAAAATCCGGTCCCGGCCGGGATTCAATCACCACCCCGGTAAACATCTGTCCCAGTTCTTCCGCGGTGATTACCCGTTGTCCCGAAGCCGGATCACACAAATATACCTTGTCGTTTTTAAACCCTTCCAGAACAACAAAATGACTGAAATCCCAGTGAATAATCACCGGCATTGGCATTTCTTTTAACTTATCCACGGTACAGACAAAGCCCTGGGACTCGAGGCCGTAAAGTCGGGCTGTTCTGGCAATATTTCCGGCTTTTACCCCGTCCCGGGAGACCCCGCAATCGATCCGGAGCGTTTCCAGGGTTTCGTAGCGCCCATAATAGGCCAGAATCATCGAAAGCGAAGCCACCCCGCACTCCACTGCTTCCATTTGCAGTACTACCGGCACCTTAGCTATTTTAGGCAGTTTTACGTGCTCATCCCGACTTTTGTCGGTTTCTGAATTCGTCATCAGTCTGGCCGCCTTTCTAAGAGATAATCAGATCGATGAGATATAACTGATCCGTAAAAATCGTTGCACTGGCGGAGGTGCCAGCGGTGATTTCACCACTGAAACCATTGTTTTCCTTGGTCCAGATATAATTCCCCTGATCATCTACCTTGGGATCAATAATAATCTGCATTTCGATGGGACTTTCCTGATCCTGAGATAAACCGCTGAGCTGAACACTGCGAACAATCCCTCTAAGATATCCGTACTCATCAGTGGCGGCCGATTCCACCGCTACAAAGGCCCGATCCCCCTGCTTAACATTAATCGCCTGTTCATAGCTGGAATAAGCCAGCACCACCACTGTCGTTTCTTCGTTCTCCCGTTTGACGATTTGGCATAAGGTCGAGTTTTTAGGCAAGAATGCACCATCCTGAAAACTCAGGTCTGCCACCACACCGCTTTCCATGGCGACAATCATCGTTTGCCTTTTAACCAGGCTTTTTTCCTGATCATTTAAAACTGCCCCACTGGTGATCTGGGCTGCGGTCCCCTCGGTGGTCAGTACACCCAGCAGATCGCCCCGCTTGACATAATCGCCATTGGAGACACTGAGCTGGGATAATATCCCTTCATTCTCAACCACCACTTGGGCGGTTCCTTCGCCATAGGATACCACCGCATCCATGGTGGTGGTAATATTAATAGGGACGGTAATCGAATAAATAATCACGCCGACTAAAAAAATGATAATCCCCAGCAATATCAGCAGATTCCCCGGTCCGATGACGGTCATCAGGGCTGCGTGTTCACTTTTTTTGGTACTTTTATCCTCTTTATTTTTAAAAATGGATTTACTCACTACCCTGTCCTCCCCCCGTCAAATTGTCCTTAGGCACCAATTGATCATTGACATAGATCTTCTGGAACACCGAAATACCGTTGATCAGCCGTTTGTCAAAGCTTAAGCTGCCATAGACGGTATCAAAACTGTTCTCTCCCAGCACCTTGTTAATGGCCGTGGCGTCCAGGCTCTGGGCCTGGTTCGCCGCGGCTGCCGCCAGGTGCATGTTCATGTAGGCCTGGGCCGCCGGTAAATCCGGTTTCTTCCCATAGGCCTGTTGATAGGCTTGAATAAATGCCGCTTCGGGACCTGCCGTGGCGGTATTGTTAAAATAACTGGTGACCTGGGTCAGGCTTTTCATACTCTGGGGAATCGTATAAGGCTGAATCTCAATGTCATAGCTGGCAAAGATTGGCCGGGTATTGCCGGTTTTTTCCAGATACCCATAAAGCGCTGTGATATCCTCGCCGACACAGGCAGTAACGATGGCCTGGGCACCCAGGCTGTCCCATTTTTTTAAATAATATCGGAAATAATCCAGATTTGGCAGATAAGACACGGCATCCACAATTTCAATGCCGGCTTGACCCGCATGTTCTTCAACTTTTTGAATATAATCTTTGCCATAGGTATTGCCGGCGGTATGAACAACAGCAATCCGGCGGATGCCCTGAGCGGCCATACTATTGACCATTTCACTGGCCATGGCATCATCCGATGGTGCACAGAGATAGGCGCCCTCATTTTCAGCCAGATTTAGTTTCGAGCTGGCGATAATCGGTGCAAACAGCAGCTTATTGTTCTGGTTATAGATGCTCCCCACCTTCAGCACATCATCGGTGCTCCGATGTCCGATGACAATCGGGAAACCCGCACTTTCGCCAATTCTGGTGGCTACTTCCACGGCGGTATTGGTGTTATTGCCATCATCATTGTAATTGATTGCGATGGTTTGATTGAGGATCCCGCCCTCCTCATTGATCTCCTTGGCGGCCAGTTCGATGCCATTTTTGAAGGATTCACTGTACTCCTGCGAGAATGGATAAACCACATCCACCGACAGGGTGTTGGTTTTGGCAGTTTCCGCTGTGCAGCCAAAGCAGAACATCAGGCCGATCAATAAGATCGACAAGATCATAAGGTGTTTTTTCATAGCCTTCTCCTTACGTTTGGATAATTCTTAAACTAAATAAATGCTGAAAATAAAATCAAATGCTGGTCACTCATTTTCAACAACAACTTTTTTAGGTCCCCGGCAGACAAATTCAATTTTTCTGCCATTTGGCTGCTGGCAAATCTCCCCGAATAGCTGAGCATGTCAACTTCGGTTTGACTGAGAGTGTTCAGATCCAGCATCGAAAAATCCGGGATTTTGTGAATAATCCAGGTATTTCTTTCTTCTTCACTGAGCTCATGCCATTCTTTCAATAGGCCTTTGTACGCAATCAGTTTTTTATAGTACGCCACCATTATCTGGTCTTTGGCATAAATAAATTTTAGATATCCGGCCGCAATACCATAATTAAAGGCCAGGTTGAAGTCGGCTTTGATCCGTTCTTGGGGAATCAGACCTTTTTCAAACTGTTCCTTCATTTTATTAGAAACGGCCGTGATAAAACGGGAGCGACCCATACAGATTTCCGGCAGTGACAGCGCTTGGGTATGGTTGACCGGAAAATCCTCCAGATTGGTCAGGCACTCCCGGTCTTCCAGAACAAGCCCGAATTTTTCGGGATGATTATAAATCTGGGTGCCGGGCAGGGGCATCATAAAGGTTGTTGATACGTCCAACATCCCCGGTGCCAGATCCAGCAGCACCAGGACTGTTTTGGTGGTCTCGGCCAGGGTTGCGGCGCTTTCAAAGGCTCCGCCAATAATATAATTCCCGGTTAATTGGGGTAATCCTTCGGCGTAGCAGATCTCCACTACCTTTTTGATGTCCTCTGGGCTGGCCTGTTTGCCATAGGCTTTCAGCACATCATCTACGCCTGACTCCATCCCGATCTGCATCCGTACCATGCCACTGTCAATCATTTCGCGGATCAGTTCGGGATGCTTTACCAAAAACCCGGGATGGCCTTCACAAAACCAGACAAAATCATATTTCTTTCGAAGCGTTCGCAAACCAGCTAAGATTTGCTGGAGTCTAACCGGATTGGTGGTGAAGGTATCGTCACAGAAAAACAGGTACCGGGGTCGTTGACTATTTTTTAGGCGCGCTGCTATTTCGCCCAGCACCGCTTCAGCTGTTCGCATCCGCAAATTTTTAGAATTCCCGCCCTCAAAACAGAAGGCACAACGATAAGGACAGCCCCTCGCGGTAATCACTGACAACAGCGGTCGCTCCTGATAGTTAAACACATCCTCGTTGCGGGGCAATTCATATTTTGAGAAATCTTCCAGGTAGACATAATCGACCTGCTGGGATTTTCGGATTTCACCCGGAACAAGGATATCTTCCCCCCGGACCCTGGCACCCAGCCAGGTCAGCAGACTTTCTTCACCTTCGCCTTTTAAAATACCATCGGCCTGATAAGTATCCAGATCGTTTTCAGTCATATGCAGGGTTTGGGGCCCGCCCAACACGATATAAAAATGATAATGCTTTTTTAAATAAGTGATGATGGCGGCTACCGCTGACCGGTTATCAAAATCACAGTAAAAACAGACCGCTAACAGGCGGTCTTTCATTTTTTCGATGGTTTTTACCGCATCGGTGGTAATGCCGGTATAGGTTTTTGCATCAAAGCCATTGGCATTGAGTTGAGCCGCCAGGGTCAAAATCCCCAGATTTTCAATCATTTCAAAGGTCCGGCCCCGGACCATCCGTTGCGTATAAACCAACAGAACTGCGGGTCTGTTGATTAGGGTTTCCGGTATAAAAGCCACTTATGCCCCTCCATTTTATTCAGGGATTGTTCCGCCTGGTGGTAGAAATCAGCATTTTTTCCCTGGGGGTCCAGTTTCATTTGGCCCTGTTGCAGGATTTCTTTTTGGGAAAGTTTGCCATTGCATAATTTCAACAGGGTATAGTCGATTTCATCCAGGACCTGATCGAATATCTGCGGTTTTTCGCCACTGACATCGGTGTACAGCCACAGCTCAAAGGTGCGGTGGACAATCGCTTCTTCAGCATTTCTTCCCAATTGATCACTCCGGACATACTCATCCGAAGCCCGCATTTTCCAATAGGCATCATCAATCGGAATATTTTTATAGACATAGTCATTCCAACGGGTAAAAACCCCATACTGACGGCCCAAGCGGTAGGAATCCAGAATCACCGCTTCAGGAATTTTGCCGTCAAAATAAATTTTGCGCATTTCATTCTGAAGCCGTTTGTTGGCCTGCAAGCGAATATTGATCAGGTCGGTAAAATCCAGTTCTTTAGTACGGGAAAGGGGGATATCCTCATTACAGCAATCAATCAGATCCTCATAGATGGACATCCCGAATTTTTCCGGATTAAGGGTGATGGGGGTTTTGGGATAGGGCAAAAATGAAAAATAGGCGGTCTCAAACTGACCCGGGGCCCGATAGAGCAGCTCCATAATCAAATCTTCCGACTCGGCGATGGTTTCCCGGGTTTCATGGGGGCCGCCGATGATAATATTGCCAGAAATGCCGTGAATCCCTGATTCGACGCAATGGTCAATAACATCCACGGCCATTTTTCGGGTTATTTTTTTATTATAGCTCTTTAAAACCTGGTCACTACCGGATTCCAACCCAAAAAAAATCTTTTTAAGACCAGCCTCGGCCAGATTCCGGGCCATTTCCTGATGCTTGTCAATGGTGGAAATATGGGCGCTGGCAAACCAGACAAAATCATAATCTTGGCGGATTTTTTTAACTTCTTCACAAATCTGATTGACCCGTTTGTGATCCAGGGTAAAGGTATCATCAAGAAAGTTGATATAATTAATGGCGGGATTGCGCTTAAAGTTCGTCCTGATTTCCGTCATCAGTGACGGAACCGAATGACGGCGAACCCGTTTGGCATTGGCCCCTTCATAGCAAAAAGTACAACCAAAAGGGCAGCCCCGGCCCGTTAAAATCGGTAGTAATCCGTAATGTTTGTAGTCGTTGGTCAGGGTAATGTCCGGCCAGGGAATATCATCCAAGTCTTCCGGGGGCTTTCGGGGTTCGGTTTCCACCAGGGTTTCCGTTTCATCGAGATAAATAATCCCCTGAATATCGTTGAGCGACCCTTTATGTTTGATAAAATAATCCATCAGCTCCACAATCGTTTCTTCGCCCTCGCCGATACAGGCTGCCTCAATCGCTGTCTGTTTCAAAAATTCGGCACCCATTCCAGACGTTTGGGGCCCGCCCGCCAGCAAAATCACCTCGGGATAGCGTTTTTTCACTTCCTGGGCAAAGGTTTTTATCCAGTGAACATTGTTAAAATCACAGTAGAAACCAATGATTTTAGGCTTGTTTGCTGTTTCCATCACAGCGATGACATAATCCAGCGCTTCCTTGGCATAGCCCTGAAACATCTCGACCTGATAGCCCTTTTGCCTTAATAGTTGAGTCAGTATATTCATTCCCAGATTACTGCCGGGAATATAACCGCTGACATAGCGGTGCGATTTGATCAATAATAGTTCCATCGTCTCTTTCTCCCGCCTTCGAAGACTGTCTAAAAGATTACCTGACATCGACAACCTTCGAAGGGGCAGAACCCCTTCTTAGCTTATTAAGCTCTAGCTGTTTGTGTTGCTGTAAAGGCGTAATCGACGCCAACAATACTTAAACCACCGGCAGCCTGATCTAATTGATCATCACTGATTGGTTGTTTCGCCTGTGCTTCTTTAAAAGCAGCATCGAATTCAGCTGCGGTACAGCTGTAACCTAATTTTGCAACAACTGCATCAAATTCTGCTGCTGTTTTTGCACCATCAAGTTGTTTTGCCAACGCCTCATCGGTTAATACTTTTGCGGCTAATGCTTTTGCACCATCAATACTCATTTTCTTCCTCCTTTCCAAACGATTTTGGCTAAATCACAAAATGAGTCAGCCAATATTTAAAATTAAATTGATACAGAATATCAACTAATTTTCCATGGAATTCGGCCTGGTTTTGATAGGGACCACCAAATATTGCAAACAATTCGGTTTCGATCTCGGTCAGGCTTCTTTTTCCGGCACAACGCAGCAACAGCTCATATTCCAGCGGCGAAAGCGCCATGCCATCCAGTTTTGGGAACCCTTCAGTAAAGGTCATCGTGCGCCATAATTCAAAGGAACGCTGGGGATAATCGCTGGAAAAATCCAGTGATGGGTCAAATGCCTGTCCCTCGTTTAAATAAAGCACGTAGTAATATTCATAAGCTCTGGGATTAGCGGCAATTTCCTCAAACCAGCGGCTGCGGATGCCATATTTCAGGGCGGCTTTGAATTGCTTCATCACCGTCTGCTGTTTTAGTTCATGATTTTTGATTTTCTTTTGCATGCTTTGCCGGATCAGCTTATTGAGTTCCTGACGGTCTTTCATCACCTGATCCTGACTTCTTCCCCGGGATGTGACAAAGGGATAGTCATCGTCAGAAAACCGGCCGGAGTGATCATGAAGCAGTAAACCGAATCTTTCCGGATTCGCCATGATCTGGGTGCCGGGATAAGCTCGTAAAAATCCGGTGATGATATCAATGACCCCGGGGGCCCGATTTATCAGGGTTTGGATCAGGTCAGCGGTTGCTCCTGGCCTTTCCTCCGGACCGCCGACAATAAAATTGGTAGCAATCTGGGTCAGACCGCAGTCGGCGGCGTAGGATACAAATTCAATGATGTCATCAACCTGGACATGCTTGTTATACTGGTCGATGACCTGCTGATCCCCGGACTCAATGCCGATCTGCAAGCGGATCAGCCCGGCCTCGATCATCGTCGGCAGGATATCCATCCAGTTTTTTATTCTGCCCACATGGCATTCGCAATACCAGACCAGATCCCGGTCTTTCCGGATTTCCTTCATGCCCAGGCAGAATTCTTCAATCCGCTCCCGGTTGAGGGTAAAGGCGTCGTCCATGATAATAATATAGTTCAAATCCGGATTGTTTTGTAAGTTGAGTTTGATTTCTGCCAGCACCAGCGGAATGCTTCGCAACCGGACCTGCTGTTTGCCCGGGCTGGGGGCGCAATAGGCACATTGGTAGGGACAGCCCCGGCCGGTAAAAATCAGTTTGCCATAAGAGTGATCAATGTGCAGGGAGGCGTGATAAGCCGGCAACGGCAAGGCATCCAAATCTGTGATGATGACCGGCGGAGTTTCGGTAAAAATCCCGTCTTTGATCATCGCCAGCCCGTTGATTTCACTTAATTCACCGACTTCTTTTAAAATGGCATTTAAGAGTTGGGGCAGCGATACTTCGCCCTCACCTCTTAAAATGAAATCGACCTGACTGTCTTCCAGAAATTTTTGCTCTAGCCCAATACTCTGGGGTCCGCCAACAATAATGGGAATATTCCAGTCCGCTTTAATTTTTTTTGACAAATCTTCAATCAGCTGAACATTATCAAAGTCACAGGAAAAACCCACTGCCACCGGTTCATTCTGTTTTACCTGTTCCAGCAGATGTTCCGGTTTGCCATGAAAAACCAGCGGTTCAAAACCGGCTTCTTCCAATGCTCCAGCCAGATAAAAGAGCCCCAGATAATCATGGGAACTGGTTTCGTATTTTTTTGACACATTACAAAGAAGTATCTTCATTTTATTACCCTTTTTCTAGAACGGAACAACAAGCAGCCAGTATTTTTTATCAAAAACTTTCAGCGTCGCAATGATCCGTTCCATTAATTCATTGGAACTTTCGTTAAATGGTTTTCCAAATCGCTGATACATGAGGTCGGTAATGGCAGCGATGGTGCTTTTGCCGGTACAATATTTCATAATTTCATATTCAAAGGGTGACAGCGCCTCGCCCCATAACAGCGGATAGCCCTGGGAAAAATCGACATCCCGCCACATTTCAATCATCCGCTGGGGTCGCCAGTTGGGCAGTTCGGCCGGATCCACATCGATAACCCGACTGGCGGATTCCCGGGCCAGCATGGTGTAATAAGCGGTCAAGGTCGGCTTATGGTGAGAAATAATATTAATCCAATATTTGGGCCCGTTGGAAGCCATGGATGTTTTGTAGCATCTTAAAATATCTTCGTGACCCAGTTCCCCGTCATTTAGCATGATTTTCACCTCATCCACAAAACTCTGGAGATATTCCTGATACGCTGCCATGATCTCCCGGCGATCCATGGTTTCACTATCCATAATCGGATAATCAGAAATACAGCCCAGACCCTCTTTATCGTAAATCGTCAGTCCGTATTTTTCGGGGTGCAGGCCAATATCGGTCATTGGGTAAGGCATCACAATGCTGGGGGCAATTTCCATCATACCCGGGCCCAGCCGCAGCAGTTTGGCCCCAAAGGCTTTATTCTTTTCAATGTGTTCCCGGTTTTCAAAGGGACCACCCACCAGCAGCGCTCCGAAGACCTGCTGAACCCCGGCGTCATAGGCCGCTTTCACCACGGTTTCCACCATCTCCGGGGAAATATTTTTGCGGTAAATTTTAAGCATTTCCTTATCGACGGTTTCAATACCGATTTGAAGCCGGTTAAGGCCGGCATCCACCATTGCCTGCAATACTTCCGGTCGGCGGCTTAAGGACACCACATCGGCCTCACAATAGAACTGAAAGGGCTTCACGGCCTGAAGGGCTTTAGCCTCCCGGCAAAACTGATCCAGCCATTTGGGATCCGTAACCAGGGTGTCGTCACAAAACTTAAAATAATTGAGCTCCGGATATTTAAGCAGAAAATGTTTCATTTCAGCGATGACGTTGGTCACACTCCGCTGCCGCATCGGCCGTTTCAAGGCCCCTTCATGACAGAAAACACAGTGGTAGGGACAGCCCCGACTGCTCATCAGATAGAGGCTGGCAAAATCAATCGGGGTAATGCTTTTATCATAGGCCGGAAAGGGCAGATCATCGAGATTTTCCACCACCGGACCTTCGCCCATATCGATACCTACATTTTCTTCATTGATATAGAATATCCCCTGAATATCATTCAGAGTTTTCTTTGCTTTTAAAGCATCCAGAACTGCCACCATCGCCAGTTCGCCTTCACCCCTGACAATCGCGACCGCTTGGGATTGACGCAAATAATCTTCATCCAGGGAAATCGCTTCCGGTCCGCCAATCAATACCGGAATCCGATAGGTTTCGGAAATCGCCGCACTGACTTTTTTAACCACGTGCTTATTTTCAAAATCCACCGAAAAGCCGATGCCGCAAATTTCATTAAAGGGGTATCGTTTCAGATAATCGATGGCCTGATCCGGGCGGCATTCACAGACAATGGCGTCATAACCTTTGGCATCCAGATAACTGGCCAGGCCATAAATGCCCAGAAAAGCCCCGTTTCTACTGAAGCCGGCAACTTCCATCCCGATGGTTGATAATTTAAAAAGAATGAACTTATTTTTCACGATATCCTCAACTTCTTTTCCCTCTGCTTTTCCCTGCTGCGTCCATCCTTGATCTGCCGCTGTGGCAGTCAGCGATCCTGATAATACACACATCCCCACAGCTTCCAGTTTTTTGACGGTCGCCAGTAGCTGCTGCTTAAACGCTTCAAAGTTCTCAAAACTGTTCTGATATTCCGGGAAAAGTATTTCCGCCATCTCGTTCATGGTCAATTTTCCGGAGCTGTATTTTAATACTTCAAATTCGAAGGGCGAATAAACAAATCCGTTTAACACCGGAATTTCTGCCGCCAGCTCAGGGGTCAGGGAAAGCAAGGCGATACGCTGGGGGTGCGTCTCAAAAACCGCTTCGCCTTGATAATCTGTGGTCAGCTTGTCGCCCCGGATTCGCGCCTTATATTGGGCATCAAAATAGGGGTACCGGGAATAGGCCAGTCCCTGCCACATCCCGCTGAGGCCGTATTTTTCACTGAGGACATAACTTTCCAGAATCACGGCGTCGGGAATTTCGCCGTCGCTGAGCATTTTTCGCATCAATTTGATATTCATTTCGAAAAACTCATTGCGGGCAGCGCAGATTTCTTCGATACTCAGGGTTGCGGTTTCAATCACCGGAAAATCACCCACCGATGTCAGCGCTTGTTCATCCTTCACAAAAATCCCGAAGGCTTCCGGATCTTTTGACATCGCGGTTTCCGGGAACGGCATGTAGAAGGTGCTGACCACCTCCACCATGCCCCGGCCGGCTTTAATCATTTCATTGACGGTATCAAAGGTAAAATCCAGGGTTTCCCGGGTTTCCAGTGCTCCGCCAATGATGATGTTGCCGACCAGCTGGGGCAGTCCGGCGGCTTGACAGATGGCAATCACGTCAAAGAGCCCCTCCCGTTTGATCTTCTTGTTATAGATATCAATGATGTGCTGATTACAGCTTTCGATGCCGATCTGCATCCGGACCAGCCCGGCGTCCACCATCATTTTTACGATTTCCGGATATTTGATCACAATATTGACATGAGCATCGGCGAACCAGACAAAATCATGTTCTTTCCGTAGCTCTTTAAGTTGTTCGCAAAAGGTTCGCACCCGTTCCTTATCCAGGGTAAAGGTATCGTCGCCGAAAAAGATGTATTTCACATTGGGGTTTTGTTTGAGCCGACAGCGGATTTCTTTCATCACGCTTTCGACACTGCGGCGCCGGACATTCTTGCTGTTTGCGCCCTCATAACAAAAAGAGCAGTGGAAAGGACACCCTCGTCCTGACATGACTGCCATATGATTAATGCCCTGATGCTGGGCGGATTTAATTGTGCCGGTAATAATAGGCAGTTCATCCAAATTTTCAATGGCCGGATAAATGCCATTATCATAATAGCTGCCGTCATTTCGGAATGAACACAGTCCTGGTATCACTTCCCATTTTTCTATTTCTTCATTTTGAATGGCGTGAATCGCTTCGTAGAGAGAAAACTCCCCTTCTCCCCGCATCATTGCATCGGCCTGGCTGGCGCGCAAAAATTCTTCACCCAACCCCACGGTCTGGGGTCCGCCGACAAAAACGGTGGCGCCATAGCGCTTTTTTATTTCTTGGGAAAAACTCTCAACTGCTGACTGATTCTCATAATCACAATATAAACCCACCACCGTATTTTCGTCCGAGCCGGTTGCTTCCAGAAAATCCAGTCCTCTTAAAAGCTCGCCTGAAAAAACAGCTACGTCAATCCCTTTGCTGGCCATCATTTCCGCCAGTGACATATGGCCAATCGGCTCAATTTGGGTGATTGAATGCGTCCGGGTTCCGCGATGAATAAGCATCAGTTTCAAGTTGATCGTTTTCACTATGTGCCTCCAAGTTTAATTTATATTCAATTTATCTTTATCTTATCAACAGTTCTCATGATTTTTTATTCCCAGTGTATTCTTCTTTTACGGTTTTGTCTATTGCTTTTTTGTTAAAACCACTGCACTTTATTTATACAAATTGACGCACTTTTATTCACCGGTTGAATCTATACCGAAAAATATCCGCGCACATTTTGTTTTTCTAAAACCTCACATCTCATTGATATACTTATTAATCAGCAGGTTGGCCGTGGATTGACTGAGCCCCATTTTTTTTGCAATGATCCGGCTCGATTTATATTTTGCGTAAAGTTTGATAACCGTGCGCTTTTTGAATTCTTCAACATTAAAGCATTCCTCATCGAATTCTTCGACGTCTTCCTCCTGATCCAGATACTGCAGAAAAAGACTTTCATTAACAATGATCTTGTCGGACAATATGCACATTCGTTCAACCGCATTTTTTAATTGCCGCACATTTCCTGGCCAGTCATAACTGATAAAATAAGAAAGAATTGCTTTGCCGAATATTTTTTTGGTATTATAACGTCTATTAAAATCATTTAAAAAATGGGTTACCAGCAGCAGGATGTCATCTTTTCGCTGACGCAACGGCGGCAGAATAATTTTCGCCGTATTGAGCCGCCAGTAAAGATCACTCCGGAATTTTTTTTCTTTGATGGCCTGAATCAGTTTTTGGTTAGTGGCGGCAATGATCCGGATGTTGACATGTTCCGGTTTGTTACTGCCCACCGGAATAAAGCGCTGGTTTTCCAGGACATCCAGAATTTTCACCTGCATTTTTGGTGATAAGTCCCCGATTTCATCCAGGAAAATGGTACCGCCATCGGCATCTTTCAATAACCCGGTTTTACCTTTTACATTGGCGCCGGTGAAGGCTCCGGGCATATAACCAAAAAGTTCACTTTCAAACAAGCCATCGGGAATCGCGGCGCAATTAATGGCAATAAACGGTTTATGACTGCGGCGACTCTCATTATGGACGGTTTGGGCGATATAGCTTTTTCCGGTTCCGCTTTCACCTAAAATGAGTAGATTACAGTCGGATTTAGCGATTTTTTCCAGATCACTGAGACATTGTTTGAATAATTTGCTTCTTCCGATAATTTGATCTGAAAATTCCAGGTCGATGGTTTCAATGGGATTGCGGACGTCACGATAGCTTAAGTCGACTGATCGGATATTATCCAGTGAGGTTGAAACCATAAATTCAAACTCATTATCATCATCATAAACCGGCACATTGATACAGATAATGGTGCGATTAGTTTTGTAATATATATTTTCTGTGACAATGGCCTGGTGGGAGACCTTGGTCAGATCAAAACTATAGGGATCCCAGAGCCCTTCTTTTATTTTCTTACTGTCTTTTTGGACAATGTCTTCCGGTTTGATGCCATAGAGCCGGGTAACCGCCGGATTGGCATAGACCACCTTGCCATCCTTATCCAGGACATAGATCTCCGTAAAAGAATTCTCGAGAATCTTCAACAGTGTTTCATGGGGAATTGACTTTAAGTAGTCATCATACTCAGGGGTGTTGACGGTTATGGATAGATCGATCATAAACTTCTCTTCTCTTTTTTTATATTTGTTAACGATATCATTCCCGGCCCAACAAAAGCATAAACTTAAAAAGATCTTTGATATTGTCGTGTCTCAATGCTGCTGTTGCCGATCAAATGACTGATTGAGTCATTATAACATTTTTTTTTATTTTTACAAATCGCACCGCTGGCAAAACAAAAAAATCCACAGGCCAAAACCTGTGGATTACAGACTATCAAAAAAGATAACCCAGTACCGACAACCTTTATTTAAGTCTTAATTCTGGGGGCAGCAGTTCTTCCATCATTTTTATTTGCGCCTTATCCAGTTCTAATGGAACATAGTCGGCAATTCTCTTTTTCCAGGCCTGGGTGGCTCTTTCCCGGATACTGATGGAATTCTCTTCTTTCTCCCAATTGGAATAAGCTTTACGGTTGGCAAATTCCGGGAAAATAAAATCATGTTTGTAGGTTTTTGTGGTTCTGGCAATATAATTGGCCGAATGTTCAATCTTTTCCATTTTATCCATACAGAGGTATTCGTCACTGAAATCAACACTTCTTAAAAAGCGCCCGGACATTTTGTAGGTATCCTCATCAAGCATGAATTTTTCATAGCCCAGGGTATTAAAAGAATCCATAATACCGGCCAGCATATAAGCTACCTCCGGTTCACACATTAAGGCCGAGAGACCGACCATGGTTGATTCCCGTCCGGACTGGTAATCATCATCCTTGGCATCGGAGAGGCAGCCATGGGATCGTTTGGGTAAGCCATAGAAATTGGCCAGTTCACTTTCAATAAACCATTCAACACTGGTTTCAGCCCCGCCGCAGACGCAGAGACTGTAACGCAGATCGGTCTGCAACGCGCTGAACTGGTAAATGACTGGGGCTCCCGGATTAACCAGCTGCGTGGCGACAATGCCGGCCAGTCGTTCGGTATTGTTCTGAATAATATTGCCCGCTAAAGCCGGCGGTCCGGTCAGTCCGGCCAGACCCACTCCGGCGATACAGCAAACTTGTCCATTTCTGGCATATTCAATCAGGGTTTCGCACATATGACGATCCCAGGCAAACGGTGGTGCGCTGGTAACCAGAGTTGACATCAGCACCTGGTCGTGAATATCATTAAATTCTTGGGCCAGTTTTATCGTGCGGCGACAGACTTCCGCACTGCCGTTTAAGCCCGCCAAAGGTTTGTCGCTATACATCATCGGTGCCAGGGTCATAAAATCGGTCCGGTACGGCGCCGGGACATCATGGGGGTAAAGCAGTTCACAATCAATGATGTCAATCACATCACTGGTATGAAAGAGTTTGATGAAATTGACAAAGTCATCGGCCGTGGCCGGACGATGGATGCCTTCCTGGAGAACATTGATGGGGCCCAGCGATGATTGGCCAACGGTTTTCTGCTGGACGGTGCCAATCGGAATTTTTTTACCCCGGGAAACATGCACAAAATTACGGGGGCAGGACGCCAGCGCTTCATTGACAACTTCTTCGGTGATATAGACGATTTCGCCATCAACTTTTAATCCGCGCGCTTTAAATAGCTCCAGCAATTCAGCGGAACAGAAACGAATCCCCTTGGTCTTTAATAAATGTAAGGATTTTTCGTGAATTAATTCAACTGATTCTTTTGTAACAAAGTTTCTCGTGTAGTGTTTCTTATACATAATAATATACCTCCTGAGTATTTCTAATCAGTATCCTACGCATAATTCGTGCCAACATGTCAGAATCCAATGTTTTTGGGATTTTTATGATAATCTATCCAAATCGACACGTTTTTTTAATTGCTCAGTGAATGAAATTCGTTCGCCTGAGTGATTTTCACTCAGGAATCATCTAAAACCACAGCCGTCGCATTCGTAAAAGCCTTGAAATTCGCCATTCTAACCTTTGGCATGTTTATTGCTTATTTAAATATTCAAATAGCACTTTGAAAGGAGAAGATATATTAAATTCTAATATATCAAAGAAGAAATGAAAAAAGAAATGCAGAAGCCCGCTAAGGCTTCGATTTTTTCAACGGTTAATGGCTGGACTTTTTTTCCACCACTGATTTTCACCATCGTTTTGAGCGCCGTGGTTATGACCAATCCCGAAGCCTTTGGAAAGATTCTACAAGCTGCCTTTGCCTTTACCACTGACAGTTTTGCCTGGATGTTCAGCTGGTACTTTATGGCCTTATCAGCAGTCGTCCTGTTTCTGGCCTTTGGTCCGCTGGGAAAAAAACGGTTTGGTAATGAAAAACCGGAATATTCCACCGCTTCCTGGCTGGGGATGATGTTTACCGGAGCGGCCGGCTTGGGAGTCCTGACCTGGACCACCGTTGAATGGTTCTATTCCTATCAGACCCCGATGTGGGGTGTGGAAACCGCTACCCCGCAAGCTCTTGCCCAGGCGGCGATGCTGCCGTTGTTCCACTGGGGACCGGTTTTTTATATGGGCTATGCCCTGATTGCTGTCGTTTTTGCTTACCAGTTTTATTGTAAAAAATCAGCCGATTCGCTGCCCAGTACCGCCTGTACCACACTGATTGGCAGCAAACGATCCAACGGTGGTTTCGGAAAGATTATTGACATCATTTTTGTAATTTCCATGCTATCGTCCGTTGTTACCTGTGTTGGTGTCAATATTCCGACACTGGTGGCGATTATTGCCAATATGACCGGCAGTCAGCCGCCCTTTATTATATCGGTGGTATTAATCCTGCTATGGAGTTTAATCATGGCGGTACTGCTGTTCGCCGGACTTAAAAAAGGTCTGGGTTTACTCAGTAATATCCGTGTTTATATGGGCTTTGGAATTTTAGTTTTTGTCTTACTTTTTGGACCGACATTCTTTATGTTAAATTCATTTACTGACGGACTGGGAATGGTAATGAATAATACCCTGCACCTGATCTCAAATACCGACCCTTATGCGAAATCCTTAATGCCTCAGGGCTGGACAGTTTTCTATTTTGCCTGGTATATTACCATGTCGATTCAAAATGGCGCTTTCTATGGACGAATTTCCCGGGGCCGGACCGTGCGCGAACTGATTTTCGGTTTGATCGGTTCAACCGTCATCGGTACCTACATGTTTTTCGCCGTCTTCCAGGGCTTTTCAATTCATACCTTCTTGAATGAGGGCTTGGATCTGGGTGCTGTCATGGCTACCGGCGGACAGGGCGCTGCCATTGCGGCGGTCTGGAAATTTTTACCCTTTGCCGTTGTTTTAATGCCAGTTTTATTCATTTTTGCCAACATTTGCATGCAGACCTTATTAAATGCCAATGCTTACAGCATGGCCATGGCAACCACCAAGGTTTTAAAAGCCGGCCAGGAACCACCGATCTGGATTCGTATTTTCTGGTCAATCTGTATTGGTGTGATCAGTATCGCCTTACTGATGATTGGCGGGATCCGGCCTTTCCAAACCATTACGGTTATTTGCGGCATCCCGGCACTGTTGATCATCGCGTTGATGACCTTGTCATTTTTAAAGGATATCCGCACCAATGGCTGGGTCAATTCGCCGGATAGCATTGACGAGGAAGTAACAGAAATAGAAGAACCACAAACAGTTTAGCCCCAATCCCCACCATTAATCAAAGCGTATGGAAAAAAGCTGGAGCAATAAAGACAATCAGACGCTAATTCAATGAACCGCTACCGACTGTTCTCAGGATAATCATAAATGGGAGCAAAAGGTTTGTATAAGAAGTTGTATCAATATGATATACTGAAAAAATTATTCGATATGATAACGGTTAACTTATTGAAAAATCCTGATAGAAGGAAATGAATGGATATGAAATCATCTAAATCAAATACAAATTACAGTATGATTATTACCGTGCTGGCCTTTGTATTCATTGTAATTGCCTACTTCTTTATTTCTCCAGATCAATCCAAGCTTGTGATTGACTTGCTGAACAATTATATCCTGACCAATTTTGGCTTTGTCTATGTCTGGATTGTGCTGATCTCATTATTTTTGTGCATCTATATTGGGGTCGGCCGATTTGGCCCGATTCGCCTGGGCCAGGGGAAAAAAGAATACAGCGAGTTTTCCTGGGCGGCGATGATGTTCTGCTCATCCATGGCCGCCGGTTTTATTTATTGGGGCAGCATTGAATGGGTGTTTCATTATATCAAGCCACCTTTTGGAATCAATCCATTGAGTCCTGAAGCGGCCGAATATGCGGCCACCTTACCGATCTTTTATTGGGGCATCTCAGCCTGGGGTGTTTATCTGATTCCGGCCGTGGCGTTTGCTTTCCTGCGTTATAATTTAAAAAATGAACGCTTTGATGTCGCCATTGCCTGTAGACCCCTATTGGGAAAACATGCCGATGGAATCGGCGGAAAAATGATCAACATTCTTTTCCTCTTTGGCATTTTAGGCGGGATTGGCACCGCTCTGGGGATCGGATCGCCGCTGGTCTCAGCCAGTCTGAATCAACTTTTTGGCTGGAATGATACCCCGATGTTGCGTTTTTCGGTCATTATCGTGGTTACTGCTATTTTTACCGTATCCGCCTACAATGGCGTGAAAAAAGGGATTCGGATCTTAAGCAATCTCAATATTATCCTGATGTTACTGATGATTATTTATGTATTCCTGGTTGGCAATAAGGCATTCATTGTCAATATGCAAACAACGTCGCTGGGGCTGTTACTGGATAATTATTTTAAAATGAGCACCTACCTGGATCCCGTCAGCAACAGTGGCGATTCGCAATCCTGGCTGGTCTTTTATTGGGCCTGGTGGCTTTCCTATTCGATTTTCATGGGACTGTTCATTGCCAAAATTTCCCGGGGCCGGACCATCCGGCAGGTCATCTTCGGCGGCTTATTTTACGGCTTTTTAGGATCGTTTTCAATGTTTTCGGTGCTTGGTAATTACAGCCTGGATCTGCAATTACGCGGCCTTGTCGATGTTGTCAATGGTGTGACCGAAAATGGCGGTCCGGCAACGGTCGTTGATCTGTTTGCCAAAATGCCCTTTGGCAGCGTCTTCGTATTTGTGCTGTTGATTACATCAATTCTCTCCATGGCCACCAGTTTTGACTCTGCTGCCTACACCATGGCTATGGTTTCATCAAAACACATTCCCTTAGATGGACGGCCCAGTAAAAAACTGACAATATTCTGGGCCGTGACATTGGCAGCAATACCGATGGTATTAATGATGTTCAATGGCTCGTTAGTTCAGGTTCAGGCCCTTTCGGTGATCCTGGCATTGCCAACCTGTCTGATCTACAGCATTATTGTCATCAGTTGTTTAAAAATGTTGTCAGAAGCAGCAATGAAAGAATAACGGGTTAACTTAACCGATCGTAAAAGTAAGGTAACTTAAAAAACATTTGCGTATTGTTACGTAAAACAAATTATTATAAATAGAAGAGGTAAATAAATATGTTAGATTTAAAAGTATTAACTCAGGCGTTGGGTGATTTGGAAGAAGAACTGGTACTGGAGATGCTAAAAGACTTTGCCGCCACGAATCCCTCTAAAACAGAGGCTTTAGAAGCGGTTGCGGCCTGTCAGGGTGGCATGGCGATTGTCGGCGATCTTTTCGAAAGCGGCGATTATTTTGTCGGCGATCTGATTTTTGCCGGCGAACTGTTAACCGAAGCCATTGATGTTTTAAAGCCCGTTTTGGGCAGTGGCGCCACTGAAATCAAGGGCACCATTTTATTGGGAACCGTCCATGGGGATTTACACGATATCGGCAAAAATATTTTTAAAAGCATGTCTGAAGCGGCCGGTTTTGAAGTCGTGGATATCGGAATTGACGTGGCTGTTGAAGAGTTTGTTGCCAAAGCAACCGAACTAAAACCCCAGATTATTGGGATGAGCGGCGTTTTGACCCTGGCCATTGACTCCATGAAAGAAACAGTGGAAAGTTTGAAAACCGCCGGAATTGACGCCAAAATCATTATCGGCGGTAACCCCACCACCAAAGAGACCTGTGAATTTGTCGGTGCCGATGCTTTCACCACCAATGCGGCTGAAGGCGTGAAGATTTGCCAGGGTTGGGTCTAGGAGGCGATCATGATTATTATTGGAGAAAAAATTAACGGTTCGATCCCGGCTGTCAAAGAAGCGATCGAAAAAAGAGATGCTGCTTTTATCGCTGATCGGGCTGTAAAGCAGACCGTTGCCGGTGCCCATTTTATCGATGTCTGTGCCAGCACCGCTCCGGAGTTTGAAATTGAAACCCTGAAATGGCTGATGGAAGTGGTTCAGGATGCCACCGATACGCCACTTTGTATTGATAGCCCCAATCCGCGAGTGATTGAAGCCGTCTTTAAGTATGCCAATAAACCGGGAATGTTGAATTCCATTTCCGAAGAAGGGGATAAATGCGAGATTTTATTACCGCTGATGGAAGGCAATAGCTGGGAGGTTGTCGGACTTACCTGCGATAACAAGGGAATCCCCAACGATGTTGAAACCAAGGTTGCGATCACCCGAACGATGGTCGAAAAAGCCGCTCAATATGGGATCACCCCCGATCGTATTCATATCGATCCCTGTGTGATGGCATTGTCAACAGAAAACAATTCACTGCTTAATTTTACCCAGGAAATCAGAGCGATCAAGGAAATGTACCCAACCATCCATGTAACCGGAGCGATCAGCAATATCTCCTTTGGCTTGCCGGTCCGTTCACTACTGAATAAAACCGGCATGGCTTTTGCCATTCAGGCGGGTATGGATTCAGCCGTGCTGGATCCGCTGAACCGCGAAATGATGGGAACTATTTTTGCCACCTATGCCCTGATGGGACAGGACCGGCACTGCCGGAAATATAGCAAGGCCTTTCGGGCCGGACAAATCGGACCAGCTGCAAAATAAGCAGCACATAATCTTATAACAGATCCTCTAATATTTAAAAATCTCCGCGCTCTCAAAGTGCGGAGATTTTTATTTCACGCTGGCTAGATACAAACCAATTAAAGCTATAAATTTTCCAGCAGCGAATCCCACCCTCGCAGTTCGGTGATGGGAATGACTGATTTTGGATTGGCACCATGCTCGCCAATCAATTTTTCCATCCAGATCATGTCATACCATGTTTCAAATTTATAACCGCATTTTGAAAAATGACCAATGGTCTGATAACCCAGATGTTCATGAAAACCAATACTCCCGGGATTGGGATAAGCAATGCAAGCGTAAAGGTTGCAGATATTTTGTTTCTCAAGAACCGCTTCCAGAGCCCGGTATAGTTTTTTACCGACCCCGCTTTTACGGCTGTCCTGTTTGACATAAATAGTGGTTTCGACGGCCCAGTCATAGGCGGCCCGGTTTTTGAACTCTGAGGCATAGGCATAGCCCAGGATTTCCGCTTTCTGTACGGCCACCAGATAAGGGTATTTCGTCAATGTTTTTCTCATGCGTTCACTGAATTCTTCAATGGTCGGCACCGTATATTCAAAGGTAATCGCGGTTTCTCTGACATAGGGGGCGTAAATTGCCAGTATCTCCTCTATATCTGCTTCTTTTGCGATCCGAATTGTTATGTCTGCTTGCATATTGCATCCTTCTTTTCTTTAATTTCATCTTGTTTTTTATTATATCATTTTTAAGACTAACGTAAAAGAATCCCTTTTTTTTTGAAGGGATTCTTCAGACAGTCAAAAAAGATAACCCAGTACCGACAATTGTTACATCTTGTTGTACGCATCGGAGCGGACACGGCAGAGCCTGTCCGATTCCGCGGCGAACAACAGATTAACAATTGGTCGGTACGATAGTTTATCGATATCCCTTCTTTTTTTGAAGGGATTCTTGCATTTAGATAAAATTCAGCTTTATTTATAGAAAACTCTTAACTACTTCTGCCGGAAACATGGTTCTCTCGACTATTTCATCGACAGTCATTCCCTGGGCATGAAAGCGCTGGCAAACTACAGCCATACTTTCACCCACTTCGATGATATGATAATCCGGATCATAAAAGCGGATCGCCCGCTGGCCCCAAGGGTATTCTTTTACGCCGTGTAGGTATTCAATATCCGCAAAAGTTTTTAAATGCTCCAAAAATTTTTCCAGCTGCTCTTCTTCAAAATACATTTCCATATCATTGCCCCGATAGACAATCGCCGTTTCTTCGGCATCGATGAATTTTGCCCAAAGAGCCTTATCCTGCAGCGAAAACCCCGCGTCAAAGGTAATATTCTCGCCAAAATCCATCACCACTTCTAACCCAAAAATATCGCAATAAAAAGCCCGGGAACGATTGATATCATCCACCACCAGCATCGGTGCCTCAAATTTCATTTATTTTCCTCCTCGTTTTTGAATTATTGTACCGCAGTAATGACGACACCTGTGTGTCATGTTTGAATCGATCATTGATATTTTTCGCTGATTCTTTTTGCGATCATCAAAAACTCTTTTCTCAGTGCTTCAGGTTCAATTAATTCCACCCCATCACCAAAGCTCAGCAGCCAGCTGAAAAGATTCTCCTGGCTGGAGAAATAAAATTCAAAACGAAGTTTCCCCTCCTTGGTCATTTGATAACAATCCATCCCATATTCATCAATGAGCCGCCATTTCATCATCGGGTCAAATTCTGCCACCAGATGAATCTGGCTGGGCATAACCAATTGCTCCTGACTGTTATATTCCGGGAGATCCCGGGGCTCATAGGTCTCGTCTCGCACCTGTAAATCCCAGAGACGGTTAAGTTTGAAGTGGCGATAATCGGATCGCTCCGGACAATAGCCCCAGATGTACCAGGATGACCATTGGTAGACAATTAAATAAGGTTCAATCTGGCGGCAGCTTTCACCTTTAGGTGAGTAGTAATAAAAAGCGATCAGCCGCCTCTGATCAATGGCCTTTTTAATGGTTTCAAATTTGGGTGCCAATGAATTTTTATAGTGTGAGGACAGATCAATAACGATATGATTATCGGGCTGGGTTGGTCCTCCCTTCACTGCCAGCTTATTGATTAATTGCCGATACTGATTGGTTCCGGCGACACTGTCCAGACTTTTAAGCCCGGCCAGGATCGACTGCAGTTCCCCCGAAGACAACAGGGTTTTATCGATCTTGTAGCCTTCCATAATGGCGATGCCACCGTTTGCTCCCTGAGTTGTCGTCAGTGGAATCCCGGACTTACAGATATCTTCAATATCCCGGTTAATGGTTCGTCGGGAGACCTCAAAAATTTCTGCCAGGTAAGGTGCCGTTACCTTTTGCTGTTGTAAAAGGATGGATAGTATGCCGATGAGACGATCTATTTTCATTTGTTATTCCTTTGGTACCGTTTTATAAATTCCATTTTTCCTCTTTCAACCTGGAAAAAGGCCCAGCATATCCTATCGATATGCTATGACCTTTTACTAAAACTCATGGTTCAAAATATTCAAAAATGATCGCATCAAATTTTTTCTTGCAATACTCAATATCGTCGGTATCCTGGACCGTCCATCCGACCAGTCTTCCGGTCAGCAGATGAAACAGGCTGAGACCCAGTTTTCGCCGGGCATCACCATGATAGAATGCCATAAAATGAGGACGGGTGATAAAATTTGTGGCAAATGAAATGATTAACAGCCATTGCCACAATTTAACATCCAGCCCCTTGAGACTTTTGCGCCCGACTGAAAGCTGACCTCTGACCACATCGGGCCGGTTTTTATAAAACCACCTGACAATTAACGGCTGAAAGGATTCCACGCAATACAGCCCCTCATAATGATCAAGATGCTCGGCCGTTTTTGAGCACAGCTCGTTGAGATATTTGGTGTTTTTCAGTTCAACAATCAGAGGAACCTGACCATCCACCATGCTCAGAACATCTTCAAATAAAGGAATTTTTTCTTCGGTATTTCCAAGATTATAGGCCAGTAATTCCTCGTATGTGCAATCGGTTATTAATTGATCCACCCCACACAAACGCAATAAATTATCATCGTGAAAGACAACGATTTTTCCGTCAGCGGTAAGATTTAAATCCATCTCGATTCCATAACCGGCATCCACCGCTTTTCTAAAGGCAGTCATGGAATTTTCCGGTATCGACTTATCCTTTTCGTGCAAACCCCGATGGGCATAGTAACTGGTCCAGAGTCGGTCATCGACCTCCTTTGGCATTCTGCCCGGGAGCAGCAACAAGATATAAATAATAAATATGGCTATTCCTGCCACGATATATAGTGTCATGTAACCCTCACCCACTTCTGTTAATCTCTAAATCAAATCAGTTCCTTTCTCTTGAAATTTTAGCGGCAAGTGCGAAAACGCTACGCTGCTTATCTGTTTCGCAATAACCTGACCGTTTCATTTTTCATTTTTCCATTAGCGTCTATTTTTGTCATGTATATTTTTATTTACCCCTTTATTTTCTCAATCAATCATTAAAACTAGATTAGTATTTAAACTATTTTCTGTTAAATATTATTTTGAGAAGCTAAGCTCTGAAAAATTCAAAAATAATCACATCAAAAAACTTCATGCACCCCATAATATCATCGGTATCCCTGACCGTCCAACCAACCAGTTTACCTCCCAATTGCCGAAACAGCCGGAGGCTGAGCCGATGATGGGCATCCTGGTGTTTATAGGCGATAAAATGCGGCCGGGAAATCACATTTGTCATAATCGAAGCAATCAGCAAGCTCTGCCACCAGGGGTTACCGTCAAAACTTCGGTATCCCGCTGAAAGCTGACCTCTTACCACCTTTGGTTTGTTTTTGCAAAACCAGCTGACAATCCCGGGATGGAAGGACTCGATGCAATAAGGTCCCGCATAATCAGCCAGCAGTTCGGCAGCTTTAACACAGAGTTGCTGCCATTCTTTGGTGTTTTTCAGTTCGATTATGAGCGGCACCTGCCCATCCACAAGCTTCAGCACATCCATTAATAAGGGAATGGTTTGTTCGGTGTTTTCCAGCCGAAAATCTGCAAGCTCTGTTGACAAACATTGGGTGATCAATTTATCCACCCCGCAAACCCGAAGCAGGCTGTCATCATGAAAGACTGCCACTTTCCCATCGGCAGTCAGATTTATATCCAACTCGATTCCATATCCTGCCTCAATAGCTTTTGCAAAGGCCGTCAGGGAGTTTTCCGGAATAGTCTTATCTTTTTGATGGAGGCCCCGGTGGGCATAACTGGTTTCCCAGAGAGCCGGGTCTGAATGACCCGGTAATCGAGCTGGTGAAATGATAAAAAGATAGAGTAAAATTAATGCACTCAGGGCCATTATAACATAGATCATCGTTGGCCTTCCCGTCTAAACCAATCCCTCATCTCAATCCGCCACATCAAAAACCTCCAGCTTGGACCGGGGGGCAATGGGCTTGGAATCGCCATGCTGAACCATCATCATCGTTACAAAGGCCAATCCGACAAACAAAGCGCCGTAAGGCATCAGGGTATGATAGCCGAGATGCTCTAACAGCGCGCCGGAAATAATCGGCGTAATAACCTGGGCAGACATTGACGCTGTATAATAATAGCCGGTGTAGCGGCCAACGTTGGCACCCTTGGACATTTCCAGCACCATCGGCAGAGAATTGACATTAATAGCCGCCCAGGCGATTCCGGCTAACGCAAAGGATACAAATAGCATCGGGTTAAACGCCGTATAAAAAGCTGCGGTAGCAAAAACAGCGGCCAGCACTACCACACCCATCAGGATGATTTTTTTGCGTCCCACCTTCGAGGAAATAATCCCCACGGGAATAAAGGAAATAATAGCGGCAATACTGGCGACCATCAAAATGAGTGCTGATTGGGATTCTTTCATCCCCAGCGAAACCATGGCGTATTTTGAAAAAGCCGAGGTGACGGCATTATATCCCATAAACCATAAGGCTACTGATAAGAGAATATAGATCAGACTCTTTTTATATTCTTTGGGCAGCTTTTCGTGGGTCACCAGGGTCTCATCATGATCCGCCTCTTCAACGTCGATGCCCAGCGCCGCACTGTTATGCCGCATTTTTATTACTGCATCCGGTTCGTTAACTGTCAGTTTGAGAATAATGACCCCCACCACCATCACTGCGGCTGTACCCAGAAAAAGGGGCCAGTAGTTTATATTGTCTTTATCCGGGGCCAGTAGCGCCACCATTCCCAGGACCATAATCCCGCCAACTGCCCCCATCAGATTAATCACCGCATTCCCTTTAGATCGCAGCGGTTTGGGGGTAACATCCGGCATCAGGGCCACCGCTGGTGAGCGATAAAAAGACATCGACAACAACGCCAGCGCCAGAGCCACAATAAACAAAATCAGCTTATTGGCCATCACTGCGTAGGGTATCAAGAGCATGGAAACCACGGCCATTGCGGTTCCGCCTAAGATATAGGGCATCCGTCGCCCCATTCTGGTGTTGGTATTGTCAGAAAGCATCCCAAACAAAGGCAACATAAATAATGCCAGCACATTGTCAAAAGACATGATCACCCCAGCCATTGTGTCCCCAAATTCAAAAGCTTTCAACATAATCATTGGAATCACAAAATCATACAGGCTCCAAAATGCACTAATGGTCATAAACCCAAGACCGACCAAAACAGTGAGGCGGTAATCCAGCTTCATCAACACGCTCCTTTTCCTTCATGAAAAAAGTATAGCATCCAACGCTGATTTTATCAATGTTCTTAGCAAATCTTAACCAAATCTTCATAATTTAAGCACCACCTCCCGAACTATTGTTCAGCTCTCATAAAATTCATATTTACCATTTCTTGCGGCTTATCCTTTAACTGCAAAAGTCCCGGTAATCCTTAAGCAAAGTACTAAAATGGCTGGTCCTGCTTGTCAAATCGGTCGCTGATTGATATAATAAAGAATCTTAATAGAACTTATGATTTTGGATGCATCGCTTCGGATGCATCCATTAAATTTTTTATAAGATCCTGGGAGGAAGCAGCTATGAAAAGAATATGTGTATATTCCGGTTCCAATCTGGGTGTTCGTCCAGAATACAAAGAAATTACAAAAAAGCTGGGGCTGGTACTTGTCGAAAATAACATTGAATTGGTATACGGCGGATCAAAAACCGGTTTAATGGGCGAAATAGCCAACCATATGCTTGACAATAGTGGCCAAGTCACCGGCGTTATGCCCGGCGGACTCTTCCCCAACGAAGTAATTAACGATCGTCTGACCCGATTTATTGAAGTAAAAAACATGCATGAGCGCAAACAGACCATGGCCGACCTATCCGATGGTTTCATTGCCATTCCCGGCGGCGTGGGTACCTTTGAAGAATTGTTTGAAACCCTCAGCTGGGCGCAGCTGGGCATTCACAAAAAACCCATCGGAGTTCTCAATATTTCCAACTTTTTTGATTCCTTCATGGCGATGATGCAAAACATTGTCAACGAAGGTTTTATGAACCCGTCCAATACCAAACTGGTGCTAGTCTCATCGGATCCGGGGGAACTGGTCAATCAAATGATCCACTATACCCCACCGGTTTTAGGCAACAAGTGGCAGCAGCTGGATCCGGCATTAAAAAAAATCTGACCGCAGATCCGCAATCAGACTTGTTGATAACGTCATTTGAGTGAAAATTCGAATGGCGTTTTTTATTTCCCCGTTCTTGATTATCGTCTGCCGGTCAAATGATAAATAGCCATTTGAGGAAGTATTGACAATCTGCAAAAAGGTAAAAGGCTATGACTTTCGTCATAACCTGATCCATTGCTCGGGATGATTCATGGCCGCCTGAAATTTTTCCAGGAATAAGCCCACATGATAGCCATCCGCAACGGCATGGTGAACGGTGATCGAAAAGGGCATCATTTTTCTACCGTTTTTTTGAAAAAATCTGCCCGCCTGCAAAACGGGGAAATAATAATCAGCCTTGCCATAAGGTATCGGCGAGTAACTGCTAAACTGTGTCCACGGCAACATCCCAACCATAAAGCTATTGGGCGGTGGCAGCTCCGGTTTTGCCAGAATCCCGTGATTTCCGGAATAGCGTTCCTGATCATTCAGGTAGTTCTGGTAAAAGCTTTCAAAATGCGGATCATATTCCGTCCACATATTAGACATGGTTTTGTCGTCCTCGTGAAAACAGGCATAGGAGGGATGTAAGACCTCATAATAACCCAGCTTATCATCTGTTTTTGCAACTCGAAATTCCGACTGCTCAGTTATCAGTTTTGCGGCCAGATAGAGATAAGCTGGAAAAAACCTTTTGCCGGCTTCTTTAATATGATGATAGGTCTCAGTAATATCGATTTCCACATTCAGGTTAAACCCGGTGGGTAGCATTTCGGTAAAATAATAAAAGTATTGTCTCCGATCCCAGGTTTCAAAGTCAATGGGATGTAATTGTGTGTTCATTTTTTAGCTCTTCCTTTTGTTTATCAATCCATATTTCAAGCAGCATTGCAACGTCATCACTAAACTCCTGTTCGGTCTGGGTTTCACCTTTTTCTATTTCTTCCAGGACAACAAAGGAAAACGACTTGGCACCATACTGTTTCCATTCCCCAAGCATGCCGGGTTCTGGACATGAATTGGTTGCCACCGAAAACCCAAACCGGTTTTTTTGACCCGCCATATCTTTGGTTGATTTTATCCAAATGCGGTCATTACCGTGACATTTAATACCAAAAATGCCTCCGACGACGGTTCTGTTTTTATAATTCTCTTTTAATTCTTTTTTTGATCGTGTTTCCATCTATCTAAATCCCCTTAATCAACGCTGCCTATTTTTGCTTACAGTACCCAAAGACCATCTTTGCTGCAATAATAGTACAGTTTACTGCCATACTTCTTCCCCAGCTTTCCGCCGCTCATTTTAGGCAGCCGTACCGCCGCGGTTTGCTCGGGATACAGTCTGACAAACAAGGACCGATCAGCCGACACGTAGGCCACAAAGGAAATAAAATGGGCTTTACTCATTTCATGATCAAAGGTAATATAGTATTCACCATCATCATCTTCTACCAAAGCGGTGTGTTTTTCATCGGCCGGTTTGGCCACCAGTGGGGCCAGTTTTCGTCCACAACAGGAAAGCTCCGCATCGCCAGTGGTGCTGATTACATTTCCACAGTTTGGACAAACATAAAATTTTATTCGTTTCAAATTTCCTGTTTCCATATCATTCAGTTCCAGTTCTCCCAAAAGTATTTTTTCAATATTCACCTCAAATAGTTCCGACAGCTCCCTAAGCAGGGATACATCCGGACAACCCAGGCCACGTTCCCATTTGGAGATGGTTTTATCACTGATGTGCATCCGATCGGCAACCTGTTTTTGAGTCAATTCTTTTTCTTTTCGCAACGCCTTCAGTAGTTTGCCTACCTTCGTGCAATCCATAATCTTACCTCCATATGAACTATAATAATGGATCGATGGAACTTATTCAATCAACGCTCCGTAGAGTTTCGACAGATTATGCTGCCACGATCACTAGCTCTGCTCTGAAAAAATTTATGATTATTTCAACGATAGTTTTCGATATAACGAAAACTATCGTAATAAATCGCATTTGTTTTCGTTATATCGTAATCTATTCTTAAATTTAATCCCGGCCTTAGATCTCACCAATCTCATAATTTCCCTTGTATATATTTCCCAGCCCGCCGTCGATGGAGATGGGATCCCCGGATTTAAAGCGATGGCCATTGATGGTGCATTCTTTGGTTGCATCATTGACTTCCAGACCCTTGCATTTAACGATACAGACCTTGCCGACGCTGGCGGCTGCCACTGCGGCGTGGGAGGTGACCCCGCCCTTGGCTGTAATCAGACCGTCACAAACAAAGATCAGCGGAATATCATCCGGCACGGTGTCCGGCCGCACCAGAATGATTTTGGCCTCGGGACAGTTTCGTTTTAAACCCTCCATATCCGCCATATCAAAGGCCAGCAAGCCTGACAGCACCGCACTGCTCATGCCGATGCCGTGGCCGACCAGCTCCATTTCGTGGGGTGCCGGCAGAAAGCTGGAAAAGGAGGTCTGTTTTTTCAGGTTCTGATTTCGGGTCTGGAGAATATACAAATCTTCCGGATTATCAGATTCAAAGGTGAATTCTATTTCCTGGTGGACAAAGCCATATTCTTCGATCAGCCGTCCGGCATAACGGATCAGGGCCTGGTATATTTTGGGAAATCCCGACTCCAGCGACAAATTGCTGTCCCGATAATCCCGTTTCCTTTGCGACTCGCTGATGGGCAGGGTATTGACCAATCCGGAAACCACATCTTCGCCCTGACTGCAGAGGGCAAAATCGCCATAAAGATTAATCCCGGCGCACCCGTTAAAGGGGCTGCTGGTAAACACCACCCCGGTACCGGAACGGGTCGAACGATTCCCCAGCACCATTTTCTGGACCACCACGGCGGTGCCCCAGTCCTCGGCAATCTGCAGATGATCGCGATAGTAAACCGCACTTTCGGAGAACCAGGAGTCCAAAACTGAGCGAATGGCCTGCTTAAGTTGTTGAAAGGGATCCATTTCAATTACGATGTTATAGTCATTTAAGACCATTTTATAGCTGTAGGCGATGGTCTTCATCTGATCAGGACTAAAGTTAATTTTCAGATCCACATCCCATCGTTGTTTATATTCCAACATCACCCGGTCAAAAACATCGCGGTCAATGCCGTAAGCCATCCCCCAGCTCTGCAGAAAGCGCCGGTAACAATCCCAGGCGGTCCAACCGTAACCCTGCCGCTTACTGTAAGCTTCGGCGATTTCGTCATTCATCCCAACATTTAAAAATGTTTTCATGGCGCCGGGCAGAGAAATCGACGAACCGGAGCGGATCGAGAAAAATAGGGGGTTTTCTGCTTTTCCGTAATACTGACCGGTAATTGCTTCAATGAATGCAATGTGCTTTTCAATCAGCAGATCCATATCCCGCACCATATCCGGATGGCCTTCAATGGTTTCCTTATGCCTGAACACTTCGGTGGTAATCACAAATCCTGGTGGCACATGAAACCCATAGGTGATCAGTTTTTTTAGAAAATAAGCCTTGGCCCCGAGAAAAACCGGGTTATCGATTTCTGCGGTGCTTTCGGTCAGCAGGCTGAAGGTAATATCCGGGTCATAAGTCATCATGCTTTCAATAAAAGTGCTGGAATAATTTTTCATCATGCTACGCAGCCCGCTGATGGTATCGGTGATAAAGTTATCCAGATCCTGAACCAGAAAGGCCGTGGACAGGTTGTCCCGTAGGAATTTTTCTGATTCGATATGATAGAATTTGCGGCTGTCCCCGGCCATTTCGACCTGCTTTGCCGCGAGCACCTGGGGAATAATAACCCGCATCGGGACTTCAAAAAGATCAAAAAAGTATTCGCTGATAATCTGTTTGATGTCGTTGGCCATAAACTGAAAAATATTAATATATTGGTGAATCGAAAAGCTGGGCGAAGCCAGCCCGAATTTAAGCATGTCCAGATGGGAGTTCAGCCCCTGATTATAAATGCCGTCCAGTTCCAGACCGTCCTTAAATAGTAGCAGGACATGATAAATCTGGCGAAAGGTTTTGGCAGTAATGTATTCTGCATTAAAGGGCTGGGTGACCTGGGTCATCAGCTTAGCCACGGTCCGTTCCAGCCGATACATCAGACCCAGGGCATCAAACTTGGGCTCTACATATTCGCCGTACATGGAGGGAATATCCGCCGCAATGTGCCGCTTATAGTAAATATTTTCTGAAGCTTCACTGGGATGGGGATCTTGAATAATGGCTTTGAGATGGTTCATATGCTGATAAATTTGGCGGATCGATGCTTCCTTATCGTCTTTTCTCAGACTGTGTTTCAGTTCGGTCAAATCCCCGGTCAGGTTGGGGCTGTAACCTCTGAGCATGGCCAGAACATCGTCAAATTCAAAGGAGTACTTTTCCAACAACAGGAAATAAGCCCTGAACAGATAAAGCACCCGTTTAATATCCAGGCTTGAATCTGGAGCCAAATCGTGGAGTGCCTCCCGGATCACATCGATATCCAGACGGAGCAACTCTGTGGGAGATGCTTTCAGTTCTTCACAAAGTCGGATCATCGTTTCGTGGGGCCGGATAAACCATTTACTATCCTGATCGAGACCTTCATATATTTGCTGGGGAATCATCTCTTTCAGCGGTTCCTTGTTGCCATCATACCAGTAGGTGATGATTTTTCGGGCCAGCTCAATATGGGTATTGTTGCTTTCGATATGAATCTGTTTGCGCATGAAATGGATTAGCCGGTCCTTGCGACGGGAGGCCTCATCAATGGCGGTTGTCACATCCCGAAGCTCACCCTCGGCCCCGATTTCCCGAAAATACACCGGAAAGATCCGCGCCAGTTGTTTGATTTCCCGATAAACCGGAGTGATCTCACCGTTAAGCAGCCGGGTAATATCCCGCTGAAAGAGATCGGTGTCGGAAATAAAGATCCCACCCAGCTTGAGGTTGACAATCAGAGCGGCCAGGAGCTCCCGCATGGCGCGGGGATTTTCTTCAATTAGCTCCAACCACACCCGGATATTTTTAACGTGATTGGAATCGATCAGAATCTGCCAGTCGATATTGAGACTCAATTTTCCCGGATAGTTAAAGCCCAGATTGATCAACGCTTTGGTGAAATAGTCAATATTGGCGGCATCCCCGGTGGCAATGATTTCTTTACCCAAAGTGAGAATGCAATCCAGTACGGTGTCCCCATGCTCTTGTTTGAGTTCCTGAAACTCGGCCATAATGGTATTAATAAATTCGGTGATATCCTGCGAATTCAGGTCATCAAAGATATTTCGCAGATTCCGGTTGATATCATAGATCAAATGGTCGTTCAGGGTGGCCATTCCGGGTAAATGCAGCAGATAATACAAATAGTAGATGGTTTCCAGATGGGTGGGGAATTTTTCTGAGAAGCTGCGGAAATAATTGGCGATATCATTAAAAAAAGGCTGCTGCTGAAGTTCACTCCAATCGGTGGCCTGTTGGCGCTTCTCTCTAAGCTCCTCAAAATAGGCATGGCCAATAGCCTGAATATCCTCTGCCTTCAAATGGGGAAAAAGCTTTTGCCGGGAATCAAACCACGCATCAGCCAGGGAAGTTTGATCCCAGTAATCAATACACTGATCCAGCAGGTCTGCGGTGATCCCTTCCAGAACTTTGGTAAATTCTGAATCCGCCGCCACCTTATTTAAATATATTTTAAAAACGCCTGAATTTTTGACATAGAGAAGTTCATGCTGAGCCATATCCTCTTTTAGAACATCGATGCACAAAAAAATTATCACTTTGGGAAAATGGTCAAAATTGGCCAGACGATCCATAAAGCGGATCAATACCTGGCTGAGCAGTGCCCGCTGGCTGTCTTTGAGTTTAGAACGCAGCACTGACCGGATCATCTCCACCAGTACGGTGAAGGCCTTTTCGGACTCTTCCAGATCATGGTACAGCCAGATATCGCCAAGACAAATATTCTGCAGCGACTCGATGACATAGCGATTGTTGCGATACTTATGATTGAGCTCAATTAAAAACTCCTGGGTACGTTTATGAATCCCCCAATACTCTTTTGATAATTCACCGAACCACTGCTGAATCTCCGGGATCTCCGTGACACTTTCCCGAGTCTGATTAAGATTGGCCTCTAAAGCCTTAGACGAAAACACGTTAGCCATTTTTTTATCCCCCTGATTACAATCGATTTGGGTAAATGTCGGCTTTACCTTTCGATCAGTATATCATAATCGTGTGGTGAAATGAATACGATTTCTTCACTGCAATCTGATTTGTATGATGGTCGTTCTAAACAGCAAACGCCCCTGGATCAACAAGTTGACCCAGGGGCGTTTGGTACAAAGCATTACTGACAGCACATTTATCATCGTTCGCTTAAATAATTATTTTCACCAAATTTCGGCCCGCTTGATTGGTAACGGTAATGGATTTGGCATAAGTATGAATGATCGCTAGGGATATTTCATTTTCCGCGGCTTTTTCCAGTTCATAGACTTCGCCGTCAAAATCGGCCTGGATGGTGACCTCACCGCTTAAATCCGAATACTCAACCAAAAGTGCTACACTGGCCTTGGGGAACTCGCGCAGCAGGATCGCCAGGATCAGCTCCTCACAAACCAGTTGGACATTCATAATCTGGCGATCGGTGAACATCTGCTTTTGGAGGAAGGTTTCGATTCTGGCATTGAGTTCATAAAGGTCAAAGCCACTGCCTTCCGCGGTATATTCAAAGGATGAAATTTTCCGGATGAACGCCCGGGTCTTGGCCTTCTGGGGATGGTCAAAAATTTCTGCCGGCGATCCGTCTTCGTATATTCCCTTTTCATCCATATAAAACACCCGGCTGGAGACATCCCGGGCAAACTTCATTTCATGGGTCACAATCATCATGGTCATCCCGCTTGATGCCAGCTTGCGGATAACCCCTAATACTTCGCTGACCATAGTGGGATCCAGGGCTGAGGTGGGTTCATCAAACAAAACAATCTCCGGCTTCATCGCCAGGGTTCTGGCGATCGCCGCCCGCTGTTTCTGGCCACCGGATAATTCGTCAGGGAAGGCCAGAGCTTTCGACCGCAGTCCGACCATTTCCAGATAGGCCAGCCCTTCATCATAGGCCTGCTGCCTTGGCACCTTCAGTAAATTCACTGGTCCCAGCATCAGGTTTTCAATGATCATCAGATGGGAAAAGAGGTTGAAAGACTGAAATACCATCCCCATTTTCTGTCGCAGACCGGAGACATTGGCATTTTTAGCCAGAATATTCTGGCCATCAATGATGATCTCGCCGTTGGTGGGGGTTTCCAGCAAATTGATGCAGCGCAGAAAGGTTGACTTTCCGCAGCCCGATGGCCCGATGATCGAAATTACTTCGCCCTCTTTTATCTCAGCGCTGATATTTTCCAGCACCTGTAACTCTCCAAAGTTTTTGGAGAGACCATTGATCGTTATCATTTTGCCACCTCCGCTACGCTCACTTCCGGATCGACAATCCCTTTGACCAACCGTTTTCGGCGTTTAGGATCGACCCTCACTTCAATTTTTCCCAGCACGATTATAAACAGGTAGGTGATCACAAAATAAATAAAAGCAGTCACAAATAACGGGAAAAAAGCATCAAAGGTACGGCTCCGGATAATATCCGTCATCTTGGTCAAATCCTGAATGGCAATATAGCCCACCACCGAGGTCATCTTTACCATGCTGATAAATTCGCCCTTAAAAATCGGCAGAATATGCCGCAAAGCCTGGGGCAAGGTGACTTTGAAGAAGCTGGATACCCTGGTAAATCCCAGCGCATAGGCCGCCTCCAGCTGTCCCTTATCGGTGGCATCGATGGCGGTTCTAAAGATCTCTGCCGCATAGGCGGCAAAGTTAATCGAGAAACCCACCACGGCGATGAGGATCGGGTGGATATCCACTGACGCAAACAAAATGTAATAAAGGATCATCAGGGTTAAGACAATCGGCACCCCCTGAATCAGCCGGATATAAACAATCGCCAGCCCCGATACGATCTTTAAGCGGGACTTGCGCATGGCACAGATTACGGCGCCCAGAAAGCTACCGAATAACAGCGACAACATAGAGATAACAATGGTTGTCCAAAGCCCTTCTAAAACCAGTTTGTAGCGGTCTTCAACAATAAAGGTTTTGTTATAACTGTCCTGAAGCGAAGCAAAAAAGCCGGCCGTACCGCTCTGACTTTGATTGGCTATAGCCGTTCCATCAGCATTCTCGATATTTCCGGAATACATGCTTTTTCGCACCAGCACGCTGTTGTGAAGCACTACGTAGGCATCACTGTAGAGAACTTCCTGACCCCGTTCATCGGTTTTAAAGAAGTCGGAGATGATGATGTCGCCTTTGCCGCTTTGGAGGGCCGGGATCATCGCCGCGTAATCCATGGTGATGATCTCATAATCGAAATTGGCGTAATTGGCGAAGCGCTTGATAAACTCAATATCGTAGCCGGTTAGCTCGCCATTTTCGTAATAATTCATCGGTTCCGTCATACCATTGGTAATGATCGTCAGTTTTTTTTCAGGGTTCTGGGGCTTGGGAAGATCCGGCATCACTCCGCCAATGTTATCAATCCAGCGGGTCACCATTTCGTCGCTAGTGCCATCCTGATGAATCTGTTTGATAAAGGCATTGACCTGGTCATTAAGGGCCGTATTATTCAATCCCACCACGGTGGCAATTTCAATATTGCCGAGTTCCTCGGGCAGCTTAACCAGGTCGGGATTGCTGAGCAGAATCCGGTCAACCCCGGAGCTGTCATAAATAACCGCCGTAGCCTTGCCACTTTTGAGGGCGGCCACGCCGTCAATAAACTGGGTAAAATAAGAGATTTCGGCATCGGGCATAAACTCCTTGGCCACTTCTTCCGGGGGTGTTCCTTCGGGGACACCGATGATATAACCAGCCTGGTTCAAGTCACTGGTGCTACTGATTTTCGCTTCATCGGCGGCTGAACAACCGCAGATCAATAACATCACCGCAAGACCTGACAGCATTGCCAGAATTCGTTTCTTACTTGGCATTATCCACCTCTGTCACTCTGTCTTTTCCGACCACAAACACCTGTGGATTAGGGAAATAGCCCGCTGTAAAACCAACCTTTTCAGACCGCTCCGGAGTGTTATACATGGCCGCAATCACATCGCTTTTCCCGGACTGCAGACTGTCAATCATAGCCGAAAAATCCATATCCTGATACTCGGTCTGCATGCCCAGCTCAGCAGCAATTCGATCCATCAGTTCCACGTTCATTCCGGTCAGCTCGCCGTCTTTAACAAAGCAGCGGGGTTCAGTCAGTGATGTGACCGCAACCTTCAGTACCGGGCTGCTGGTATTTTTAGGGACAGCCACAATTTCATAGTCGGCTCCGGTTTCCGGGAACCAGTGAGCGATGATTTCATCCATGGTACCATCACTTAGAAAGCGGTTCAGTACCGTATTGATTTTCTGATTCAACTCAGTATTCGTTTTGTTCAGTGCCATAGCCGTTACCTCATCCGTTAAGGGATCCGGCAAAATAACAACCTCGTCATTATTCTTGGTATAGTTTTTGGCTGAGGCATAATCCATGATAGCATAGTCAATTTTCCCTGCCATCAGCGCTGCCGACTCGTCCACATAATTATTGAAACGACTGATTTGCGCATTGGGATACCGGTCAGGGGCAATGATCTCGCTGACTGTGCCGATCATTGTTCCTATTTTGGCTGTTTCAACTGGGGGAAGGGTGGCTGCTGTCTGGCTACACCCGGTTAGAAATAGGGTAATAAGTATGGATATGCTTATAAAAACTCTTTTCATTAATATCCTCCCTTTTGTTTACTGGTTAAATCGTTATTTAGAAATCTAATTGTTTTTTACGCTCATCTTTATCAAACTCCAGCTCCCGGCTTTTATTTGCAGCAAATTTTTAAAAATTCATATCTTAGCTAGGATACCAATTTTTTAATGGTCAATATGTTCTCATTCTCTTCAAAGCGATAGTCCACCTCATCCATGCTCTTTTTAACCATCAACACACCCAATCCACCGATTTGACGTTCTTCAGCTGTCAAGGTGATGTCCGGATCCGGGTTATCCAAGGGATTAAAGGGATTTCCCCGGTCAATAAATTGAATTTCCACCAGTGGCGGTTCGCCATAGGAATCAAATTGAATGATGACGTTGCCGTCATCCGGGGCATAGGCATAGTGGGCAATGTTTACATAAATTTCTTCCACAGCAAGATCAATCTGAAATATCATTTTCATGCTGGCCCCAGCGGTCTCCAATTCGGTATCGATAAATTCGAGTACCTTAGTCAGGTTATCTGTCGATGCATTTACAGTTAATCTCTTCATATTATCTGATCTCCTTTACTGTTTGTTAACAAATCCACTGAGACCCCCATTACATCAATCATTTTGATCGATTGAAAGCCAAGTCTCTGGTAAAAAATCTGATTGTCTTTAACATTGCTATTTTCCAGATAAATGGGACAGTCACTGAACTTTTTGATATCATATTCCATCAGTGCCCGACCCATTCCTTTCATCACAGAACCGATCATAAATAAATAATGATGCTCTTTGTTATAATGAAAGCGCTCGGTTATCAATGTTTCATTCTTCAGCTTAATCATACTTTTAATCTGAATCAGCATTAGAAATTTGGTTATTTCTCCAAACATCCCGCTGCCGAGGGCACTGCGGATGCTGAAAAATGGTCTTCCCTTATGATTCCAAATCGATGCCCCGACTATTTTGTCATCATCAACAGCCACATGAATTTCACCATTGCGATTATAATAATCCACCATCAGCTTGATATAACGGCAAAGATCCTTCTTATTCTGAAAAACGGTTTGATATAAAGGATCGTTTTCGAAGGCCTGGCACAGCACGTCCGCCGCCTTTTCCCGGCTATTTTTATCCAACTTTCTGTCCCATATTGTGATCATAGGCGTTCCAAAAATATATCTTTCCCCAGTTCAAAAAGGGTAATATCATCTTTTGACCAGATCGCTTTGCCACCAAGAAATAACATGCTTTGGTACCCTTCTGTGGTAATTGCAAAACAAAATATTCGCTCAATCAGAAAGCCCTGGTTATGTTTTTGCCTGAGATAATCCCATAGCGTCTCATGTAACCGCTTTGAGATGCCATGATGCCGGAAGGATTCATCAACTGCCAAATCCAATATCAGGATATTGTTTGTCCTTCCTTTTTCCAGTGGTAAAACTTCACTTACATCAAGATTATCGTCGATGTACTCCTGTTCAAATACGGCCCGCTGATAAACTGAAGCCGCGACCCCAAAAAAACTGATAAAGCCCATCAGCGTATTCTCCGTATAAGCAGCAATAAGTCCGTCCTTAAACTTCAAAAACCGTTTTTCTGCCATACCCTGATTTGTCAAAATTTCATTTCCAAAAATCTTGCGATCAAGTTCTAGCGTGGACTCAAAATCTTCGATCGACAATTCCTGCCCAGCTTTGATGATTATATCCATCCTACTACTCCTCAAACTTAAATCCGAGCATGGTGATATCATCAAACTGCGGTTCCGTGTCCGCAAACTCATCCACATCTGCTAAGATATCGGCACACAGCGATTTAATATCATGCTCATCTTTTGAAGCAACCAATGTTTTCAGGCGTTCCAGTCCATAAAATTCATTTTTAGTATTATTAGCCTCGGGAATCCCATCGGTATATAGATAAATGATATCCCCTTTTTCAATTTGCGATTCATTCATCTTGTATTTGGCGGTATCCATGCCGGCGCAGACAAAGCCTTTTTTGCCGGTTAGCATTTCAACCGTGCCATCTTTTTTCCAGATAATCGCCGGATCATGTCCGGCATCACACCATTGGAACACACCTGTTTTGACATTAATAATGGCAATCAACAAGGTGACAAACATGCCTTGTTCATTATTATTGCACAAATTAATGTTGGCTTCGGTCATGACCTCATCGACGGGCAAGCGTCTGAGCACCAGATCTTTAACCGTCGCTTTGGTCATTGCCATAAATAGCGCGGCCGGCACTCCTTTTCCTGAGACATCGCCAATAGTAATACAGAAGTGATCATCATCCACAAAGAAGAAATCGTAGAAATCTCCGCCCACATCTTTGGCGGCCCGCATCGATGCATAAAGGGTAAATTCATTTCTGTCGGGATACTCAAAGTTCCGGGGCAGCATTCCTTCCTGAATCAGGGTCGCAATCCGCAGCTCGGTTTCAATCCGCTCTCGCTCGGAAGTGACACTGGTCAGTTCTTTAATATAGCGGCTGATATCACTGGTCATTTTGTTAAAGGCCTCGGCCAGAATTTCAATTTCATCACCAGTTTTTACATCGATGTTCAAAGCGACAATTTCGCCCAGATTTTCATCCAGGTTGATGTTTACAAAATCAGTTGCGTTATCCACAATAACCTGCAGGGGATTGATGATCGATTTATTGAGAAAAAGCAGATAGATGGTGATAAACAGCACAAATATCAGCAACGCAATGGAAGATACTAAAACGATATATGCATTGAGGGTCGTATTAATATCCTTCATCGACATATCCGCACCAACTATCAGGATCGGATTTCCCTGGGTATCCCGCATCACCTCAAAGGCACTGATCAGATAGCCAAACTCACTATCATTTGAGATAATGGTCTTAGGCGCATCGGGATTGGTAAAGAGATTATTTGCCGCATCAATATCGGATTGTGGATAATACTCAGTACCTAAAAAATCCCCCAGCACAAAATGACCTTCCATCCCTGGTTTGGTTCCCTGGCCAAAAACTTTGAACCCATCGGCGGTAGGAACATAGGCATACAAATATTCAAGATGGTTTTGTTCCTGAATTATTTGAAATTGCTCAATCAACCGATCATAATCTGCGTCCTTTTCCATGGTTTGATAATACTGGTTCACCTTTTCCGCAGGTACTAAGGCCGCCGCCGTGTGAACAAGCGATGAAATATTTTCGTCATACCGTTTGAACATTTCATCACGGTAACTGAAGTAGGAGATCAGAACAATAATCACACAAAGAAAAATTGCCAGAATCATGCTTGCTGATGCAAATTTAGTTTTAAGACTTATTCGACGAATACTTTTTGGTTCTTTCATTGATACCACCTTTTTTACAGAATAATAAGCAGATTATTAAATACCAGCGTTCGATTATATGCAAAGGATTTTGCTTTCTTCCGAACAATCGATACGCCCAGATAATCCAGGGCTTCATCAGGTTTTTCCGATTCTTCAAAGGGATTATAACTGGTGCTGTCATCTCTGAGCCGAATGTAAATATCCTCTTCAAATAGGGCAATTTTTATATGAATATAATGGGGTTTCCCATCACTGAAGCCGAAATTAATAATATTGGCTGCCAATTCTTCAATGGTCAGATTAATGAAATAGGCATTTTTGCTGTCAATATCCAACCTTTCACAAAAAGCTTCGATTTCCTCGACACATTTATCCAGCTCTTTAATGTCCGCAGAAAGGGTGGTTTCATATATTTTATCCTTTGCAATAATGGGTTCTTTAAACAATAAAATATTTCGGTACCCGCCCTGTTTCTTAAGCACCAGTGCTGCAAAGAGCAGGAATACCATCGTTACCGTTTCCGCCGCGACCATCGCCAAAGCCGTTCCTGAGACCCCAAAAACCGGAATAAACCAGGCCGAAAAAGCGACGAGCAGTAAAAAGCCCCGCATAAAGTAAATGATCCCCGCCAGCGTCGGCCGTTTAATGGTCTGATAAAAATGCGCCATGACACAGTTAAAGCAGGTCTGGATCACCCCAAAGGCAAAGATCCGGATGGTCTGAGCCACTAGCGGCAGATTATCCGCCACCCCAAACATCGACGCAATCGGTTCGGCGAAAATAAGTAATACCAGGACACATAAGACGCTAAGTAAAACCGCCGTTTTTAATGACAGGCCCATGGTTTTATAAACCCCTTCGGTATCTTTTTCCCCGGCAAACGTTGCCACCAGGGGCGCCAGGGCCAATGAAATACCATCAAATATGGCATAGGCAAACAGGGACACGTTAAACAGGATATTATAGCCAGCCAGTCCTCCGACCCCCACTGTCACACTCAGCAGATTATTGATGACAACAAGGGTAATGCCCTGATAAATAAAGGCCGATGCGATCCCAAAGCCCCCCTGAAAAAGCTGATAGCCAGCTTTAGGGCTAAGCGAAGCACGACACAATTTAAGGTGATTCTGATTTTTGAAAAAGTGAATTGAGTAGACGGCAATCGCACATAACTGTCCAATAACCATGGCCAGGGCCCCGCCGAACACCCCCATGTTCAGGCCGAAGATGAAGATCAGGTCCAGCACCAGATTTACTATCACCGATACACTGATACCCAGGGTGGACAGAAACGGATCGGCATCACTGCGAATCATCAGGGACATCACCGGAGCCAGAATGAATATCGGAGCGGTGATCACAATCGGCCACATATAATCCCCGGCGGCAGCAATTCCGGCCCCCCCGGTTAGACCAATAATCGTCGGTAGAAAGAGCATTCCCAATACCGCAATAGCCAGACCTGTTGCCGCAGCAAAAAAAATCGCCTGGGTAAAACTGGCCCTGACCCCATCTTTATCCTCAGCACCAATGGACTCTGATACTTTCAGGGATCCGCCGACCCCAAAGGCGTAACCGAACAGGTTGTAAACCGTATATACCGGCATTGAAACTGCCAGTACCGACAGACCAACTGCCCCAAAGGCATTCCCCAGGATGATGGCATCCACAAAGGTTCCCAGAACCACCCCCGCCGAGGAAAGGATACTATTGATAACAAATATACGAAAAGCTTTATTAACAAAATGTTGATTATTCATTGTGCACTCTCTCACTGTCTCCTTTTTTCAGCCATAATAAACTAATTCCAAAAGCACAGTTAAACGATCTTTTTTTTATTTTTTTGGTATCAAACAACTTCTGCCGCCGATCATGTGAAAATGATTAGCCGCAAACAAAATTGCTCAATCAGAATAAAGTTATACGAGGCTATTATAGCATATAAATGGCTTTGGTAGTCTAACATTTCTTTAATATGTTACCAGTATTTTGTAAAAATAATCCTTTATTAAAAAAACATATCAACTACCTTTCTATTTTTCCATAACTGATCATCAACATCTATATTAGCATTTCTTAATAAATTCTTAACCAAGAATCATTTCAAGATGTCCTTAAGCATTTCCATGTATATTATCAATAAGCAAAGCATCATCAAACACTTTAACTATTCTAACCTTTCATGAAAGCAACGGTCTCGTCGGAGAACCGTTGTTTTTATTTTTTGGGCATTTTCTCTTCCTGGGCTTTAGTCCTGTCCATTTTCCTCGCTCCGATCTTGACGACTCTGCTTGTACAGGCGCACGCTTCTTAAATTCCTTTGACAAAACCAATTCATAGTTATAAACTGAAAATAACAGATTAATTTAAGGTGCTGAATCGGCATTTACAAAAGACATTGAGTACTTAAAAATCAACTAAACAAAATTTGATAAAGGAGAACTTTCAATGGGGAAATTATTTTATCAAGGCCACGGTAGTTATCGGCTTGTTTCAGATCAGAGGATTGTGATATATGTAGATCCATTCGCTGGGGAAGGTTATGATCTGCCAGCCGACGTTGTATTGATAACCCACGAACATCCCGACCATAACAATTTGACTTTGTTACAGCAAAACCAGGGCTGTGTGATCATCAGACCGGACACCATCCTGATTAACGGGGTTTATGGGTGTCAGACAATTCATGATATTGCCATCCAGGCAGTACCTGCCTATAATACCGGCCATGACAAAAATAAGTGTGTGGGCTATGTGATTGAGCTCGATGGTATTAAAATCTACGCGTCCGGCGATACATCCACCACCGACTATATGAAAGATGTTTTATCTAAAGAAGCAATTGACTATGCCTTGCTGCCGATTGACGGCTTTTATAACATGGATCCCAAAGAAGCTTCCGACTGCGCAGCGGTCATCGGCGCCGTCCATACCATCCCCATTCATATGAAACCGGGGGCTTTGTTTGATCGCAAACTAGCCGAAACCTTTATTGCCGAAGGACGCCTGATTCTAGAACCCAATGACGAAATAAAACTGTAAAATTTTTGGAGGTAGAGCAATTAATCATATTATCAGAGAACCATCTTTTTATAAAATGGTGGCCGCCATTGCCATTCCGATCACCTTACAAAGCCTCATTACCATTGGCATAAACATGACCGATACGATGATGGTGGGCGCTCTGGGAGAGGTGCCCTTGTCCGGCGCCTCTCTGGCCAATCAGTTCATTATGGTTTTTCAAATTTGCTGTATGGGGATTGGCATGGGTGCTTCGGTGCTCACCTCACGTTTCTGGGGGATGAAAAATCAGGATGCTTTGAGAAAATCCATCACCATCATGCTTCGTATTTGCCTTGCTTTCGCGCTGTTTTTTTCGCTGGTGACCTTTTTAGCCCCTGACGGGATCATGCGTATTTATACAACCGATCCGGAAATTATCCGGGAAGGCGCACGCTATTTTAAATGGGCCGTTCCCTGTTACCTGCTTTTAGGTCTTTCGCTGACATCCACCATTGTGCTGCGAAGCGTCGGGCAGGTGCGGCTCCCCCTAATTTCGTCGATATTTGCATTTATCATCAATATTTTCTTTAACTATTTGTTTATCTTTGGGAATTTCGGAGCCCCCCGGATGGGTATCGAGGGTTCTGCCTTATCCACTCTTATTGCCCGGATTGTCGAGTTTTCGGTTATTTGCGGTTACTTATTTTTTGTTGATACAAAGATCCGCTATCGGCTCCATCATCTCTTTATGCACTGCCGTGATATCTTGAAAGAATACGTTGCGGTCGCTATTCCGGTTCTGATCAGTGATGTTTTACTCGCCCTTGGCAATAATGCTGTAGCGATGGTGATCGGACGGCTTGGTGTCGGTTTCGTCTCCGCTAATGCCATCACCTTGGTTCTTCAACAACTCAGCACGGTATTTATCCAGGGGATTGCCAACGCCAGTGCCATCATAACTGGTCACACCCTGGGGCGGGGTGATGAGGAAACTGCCCAGCAACAAGGAGTCACCTTTTTATATCTGGGCATTGCCGTGGGCATCTGTGGTGCCGTGCTTATCTGGATCACCAGCAAACCGATGATCAGTCTCTACAATCTGACACCAGAAACCCAACAAATTGCAACGCAACTGATGTTTGCCATCGGTTTTATTGTTATCTTTCAATCTGCCAACAGCATCTTGACCAAAGGGGTTCTGCGCGGCGGCGGGGATACCCGGTTTTTAATGGTGGCAGATATTATTTTTTTATGGGTTGCCTCGGTGCCGCTTGGGGCATTGGCTGGTTTGGTCTGGCATTTACCAGCATTTTGGATCTATGCGCTGCTGAAAATTGATCAGATTATCAAAGCGGTCTGGTGTATTTATCGTTTGAAGAGCCGAAAATGGATAAAAAGAATTGCGGCTGATCCTATAAATCAAAATCAGTAGCCAACGTTCCCTTTGCTTTTTGCAATAAGACAAGGTCTCGATGAATTTAATAATAGTCATTTTGCATAAAAAGTGATAGAATAAAAGAATTATCAATTCGAATTTTAAACATCAATTTTTATTGAATAAGCCTATACCTAAACTATATTGGAGGTAACAATCTTGCGAATCACAAGAGACGAATATCATGGACGTATAAAATTAACAAAAAAAGAAAAAAAGGACCCCCTTACAGAAGCGCCCTCAGAATCACCGGCTCCTTTAGCATCTCCTACTCCTTCAGAATCGGCCTTAAGCACTTCAACAAATCTCCCCCAAAAAAATAAACACAAGGTTGCTTTGTCAGTCAAGTTATCAGATTCTGAAATAAAAAAACAGTTGTCAATTTTAGCTGAAGAAACAATCAATCAATTATCAGATCCCAACAAAATACTGCGAGATGTGGAAGACATCTATCTCATTTTCACAGGACAAATGATGGTAATCAACAAGTGCCGCTTACTTTCTGTCAGCGAACAGCAGGAACAGAACGCCCAGGTTTATGCTTGTTACTATAAAAAGAAATTTGAGCTGAAAAAACTGGAAATGAAAAAAAAGATGGGCTGATTTTTCAGGTCTACTGACTAATTTTATTTAATACCTTTGTCTAAAACGAAACAAAAACCATGGAGCTAAACACGCTCCATGGTTTTTTTCCGATTGCAAATCTACCTTATTACTGGTCTGTTATTTTTCAGCTATCAAATAGCTTGTCATGGATATGGATCCCAATGTGCGCGAATCATTAAAAACGGTAATCGCGTCATCTCCATCTGATGCACCCAACACATATAACAGCGGGTAGAAATGTTCCCGGGTAATAAACGCCAGTTTGGATGATTCACCCGCTAAATGGTAATCTATAATCGCCTCATGTTCCACATTTAAGATATTCTGCTGAATATAGTCATCAAAGGCATCCGCCCATGGAAAGCCCCCTTCCAGTGCCCAATTAACCCGGGACAGATTATGAACAATATTACCGCTCCCCAAGATCAACACGCCCTGCTCTCTAAGTGAAGTGAGTTCCTGTCCGATTTTATAGTGGATTTCCGCTGCTGCGTCCATGTCAATACTAAGCTGGTAGACCGGAATTTCCGCTGCGGGATACATGCGATGCAGCACCGACCAGGTGCCATGATCAATCCCCCAGGTGTTATCGACTTTTACTGCCCGACTGATAAGATCTTTTGTAATCGCTGCCAGTTCCGGTGCCCCGGGTGCCGGGTAGACAACCCGGTATAGTTCATCCGGAAACCCATACATATCATAAACCATCTCTGGTTTTTCCGAGTTGTTGATTCTGGTTTCTGCGGTGTACCAGTGGGCTGAAATAGACAAAATTGCTTTGGGCTTGGGAATCTTTCCCGCGATTTCTTCCCAGCCACGGGTAAACTCATTATTTTCTACTGCATTCATGGGCGAACCATGACCGACAAACAAAACTGGCATTTTTCTACTCATTTTATTTTCCTCCAACACACTCAGACTAGTCAAACCTAAACAGAACCGAGTCTATAGTCTTGATTATATCCTTATTTAGAGCTTCTCATCGGTAATTTTAAAAATTTAATTCTCACTTGCCATTTTCAATAAGGTATCCCCGGCAATCCGGTAAACCGTCCATTCATCCATTGCTTTTGCCCCAAGCGACAGGTAAAAATCAATACTTGGTTGATTCCAGTCAAGACACCACCACTCCAGCCGACCACAGCCCCGTTCTACGGCGATTTTGGCAAGCTGTTTTAGAATTGCTTTTCCATAACCATTGCCCCGGTACGCTGGCAGAACATATAAATCTTCCAGATAAAGCCCGGCCTGTCCCAAAAAGGTTGAAAAATTGTGGAAGTATAATGCAAAACCAATTTCCTTTCCTTCAAGCTCCGCAAAAATGACCTCGGCTGTTTTCTTTTCAAACAGCCATTCTGTCAGTAATGACTCTGTCGCTACGACCTGATCAAGCATTTTTTCATAGCTGGCCAGTTCTTTTATGAAATAAAGAATGAGGGGAACATCCTTTTCTTCTGCCATTCTGAAGGTTAACCCCTGTTTTAATGCAACACTCATATCTTTGCTCCTCTTTCAAAATCAAACTCATAAAAAAACTCCAAACCTTAATCACCAATGATTCTGGAATCCTGTTTATTTTTCGAACCGTGATAAGCTGTTTCGGACACACCGATTTCTTGATGATATTATACTATAAGTAAGTTTTCAGAAACAGCGATTTTTGCAATGGCTCAATTTTAAGAATCAGATCAACCCCAGGCCGAACCTTCATCCAGCATCTGCTGGAAATCTTTCAATGCCGTGGGGATATCAATATTCTGTGGACAGACCTGTTTGCACTGACCGCATTCAATGCAGGCACCCGGTCGCTTTTCCTCATCCATTCCGGCAATCGCCATCGGTGCGATGAAGCCCGGCTGGAACTTATGATCATTATAATGATGCAGCAGAGTCGGAATATCCAATTCTTGGGGACACTCGGAACAGCAATATTTACAAGCCGTACAGGGCAGCATCGCGAGCATACTATCTCTGATTTCCGCAACTACTGATTGTTCCTGGGCTGTCAGCGGTTTAATCGATTCATAGGTTTTGATGTTTTCTTCCACCTGTTCCAGCGTTGACATTCCTGACAAGGTCACTACCACACCGGGTAATCCCTGCAGAAAGCGGAAGGCCCAGGCTGCTGCGCTTTCATTTGGTCGCAGTTCCCGAAGCTTCGCCGTTTTTTCATCGCCAAAATTGGCCAGGGCCCCACCCCGAACCGGTTCCATCACCCAAATGGGCAGATTCTTTTCGACCAACATCTCATAGATTTCATTGGCTTTCTGTAATTTCCAGTCGAGATAGTTCAACTGAATCTGACAAAATTCCATGTGCTCGCCGTAGCGTTCTATAAAACGCTCAATGGTTGGCTTCAGCCCATGGGTCGAAAAACCCAGATGCTTAATTCGCCCGTTTTTTTTCTGCTCAATCAGGTACTCAACAATTCCCCAACGTTCGTCAAAATAGACATCGATGTTTCGCTCATAGACGTTATGGATCAGATAAAAGTCAAAATAATCGACGCCGCATTTTTCCAGTTGCTTCTCAAACTGGACTTTCGCATCCCAGCTTTCTCTGACTTCATAGCCGGGAAACTTACTGGCCAGATAATAGCTGTCCCGGGGATAATTTTTAAGCGTTTTTCCCAACACGGTTTCGGATGCTCCGCCATGGTAGGCGTAAGCCGTATCAAAGTAGTTCACCCCATTCTTAATGGCAACATCCACCATCTTTGCTGTTTCTTTCTCATTGACCGGGGCACTAAAGCCTTCGCCAATTGTTGGCAGACGCATGCCCCCAAAACCAAGGGCTGAGAGTTCTTCATCCTGAAAATTATTGTAGATCATTATTTCCTCCAATTTTTTAATTGTTATTTTTGTTTATTTGGCCACTTCATTTTCGGGATCACTTTCGATCTTTTAATGATTCGAGCTAGGAATGCCACCGGCAATGATATTCGGTGGCATAACCCAGTCACAACTGCTACCTGTTTTAATCGCATCTTCGCAATAACTCATCGCTATTTAATGCTGTTGTTCTTTCCAGGCATTGACCATGTCCATCGTAATTGGTTCACATTTCTGCTCGTAGGTATCCAGTTTATAGCTGATAACATCCAGACTTTCCTGAATTTCAGCCATTTTTTTCTCCAAGTCTTTTTTTGCATCCAGCAAGATCTCTTTTCTGGCCGGCTTGGTAGCTTCTCCCCGCAGTGCCAGTTGAATATATTCCCGAATAGCCTCCAGCGACATGCCGCCGCGTTTAAAGCGCATGGCAAAGTCAATCCAGTGCAATGACTTCTCATCATAATCCCTCATCCCAGATGAATTTCTCGGGATTTCCGGAAACAAGCCAATCCGCTCGTAATACCGCAAATTATCAATCGAAATGCCGGTTCTTTCAGCGGCTTCCTTAATCGTCATGCGGATCGCCTCCCAATTTATTTTAACGTTTTTCCCATTTCATAAGCCTGCCGAGGGTAATCGGTTTGTTCCAGCACCTCTCGAGCCGGACATCCGCTTGCCATGAGCTTTCCGGCATCTTCCCAGGTCAGAAAACGCAGCATCGATTCGTACATTTTCGCCAACCCTTCCATCGTCCAATCATCGGTACCATAGGCAGCCGCCAACAGCATCGCTTTTTTATTCCCGGCAATTTTGGCATTACTGGCATGGAAGCGGTCGATGACGGCTTTGATCTGGGCTGACATACCAAAATAGTAAAGCGGCGTCACAAAGACAATCAGTTCGGTTTCCACCAGCTGCTTGCTCAAGTCATTCATCGCATCCTTGTGAATGCATTCCCCATCATGGCTGGCGCAATACTCACAGGCTTGACAAGGTTTGATATTTTCTAAGGCAGCATCAAAGCGGACCACCTCATGTCCAGCGACCTTTGCTCCCTCAATAAATTTATCGGCCAATAAAGCGGTTGTTCCTTTTTTATGAGGACTTCCTGTAATCACGGTTAATTTCATCGTTTTTTCTCCTATCATCAATGGTATTTATTTGATAACTCCACTTTAAACCCTTAACTCAACTTCAGGTCAAGCGAATTTATTGTTTTTTTGAACAATAAAAGAAGACTATGAATCAATGGATTCTCCCGCAACTGATGATTAAACGCCAGATAAGCTGAACGAAATTCTCACCGCTCCATTGCCAACCGCTTCGGCTAACCCTTCAGCATTTTCGATCGCTCCGATTCGGGTATAACGATAAGAGCTTGAGAAATTTTCGTAGAATAAAACAAGACAATCATCACCATACATCATGAGGTCACCCGCCCGGATTTCTCCAATCTGCTCAGCTGCTACAGGTAAAGGCTCCTCAAAATAATAGAGCTTTTCATTACCATTGAGTTCACTCATGTCAATGGTTAACGGCAGTTTTTCAACGAATTTCAGTGTTGTCTCATTTTCATAAAGATTCGCTAAAAATTCCTGGTCATCTACTGTTATCTTTAAATTTTTCATCACCGATGTATTTTTCACCACTTCTTTAGTTATTTCCGGTTCATTAACTATCGCTGTATTTTCTTGATTTACTGGCTCGTTTTTCTGGGTTTGACCACTGTCGCAAGCCACCAAACACAAACATAAGGTCAGTAAAACCAAAATTAAATACACCTTTTTCATATTGTGCATCCTGTTTCCTCCTTCTTTTTATTCAGGATATTTCGCTATTTATTTCTGATTTATTTCAATCTTTTTGATGATCTTGGCCGGGACTCCGCCGACAATCACATTAGCCGGTACATCTCTGCTTACCACTGCTCCGGCCGCGATAATGGCTCCGTCACCAATAGTAACCCCGGGAAGTACCGTAGCCTGAGCACCGATCCAGACCTTATTTCCAATTCGGATTGGCGCTGGAAACATGTCGCTGCGTTTTTGTGGATCGACATCGTGGTTGAGGGTTGCCAGCACCACATTATGGCCGATCAGAACCCCATCACCGATGATAATGCCACCTTGATCCTGAAAACGGCAACCTGAATTGATAAAAACATTTTTTCCCAGACGAATATTCTTACCACAGTCGGTATAAAATGGCGGGAACAATCCAAATGTCTCATCCACTGGTTTTCCCGTCAGTCTAGAAAATATTTCTCGAATTTCTTCTGGCGGATGATAGCTGCCATTGAGCTCTGTTGTCAGTTTCAGCGCCTCCTGGGAAATGTTGTGCATCATCAAATGGACTTCTGAGCCACCTTTAACCACTTCTCCCTGATTTAAGTGTTCTAAAAATTCATCAATATCCATTTTTTCTCTTTAATCCTCCCATAATTTATCATTTAATCATCCCTGATCAGCATCGCCCGCAGCAGGCTGGGCCGATCGTAGGTCCGTTTGCCGGCGCCGATGCCGGTTTTTTCAATGGTAAACTGCTTGGGCAACTGGTCGCTGGTTTTGATGGCCGCCACAATGGCCGCCCCGGTTGGGGTAATCAGCTCCCCTTCGGTGCTGGTTATATGTAAATTTAACTGGTGACTGGCGGCGAAAAAAAAGCTCTGCTTCTTCCACAGAGATCTCTCCCGTTTTTACTTTTTTTAATATTTCCTGTGTTTCCATTTCCACCTCTGGTTTTATGCATGTATCGCTTTGATATTATTAACTGTATCATCTGGAGTTCGCTCCAAGTCAATAGCAATCATCCATTTCTTAAAAAAATCTCCGTACCTTTAAGGTTCGGAGATTTTATCGCATCAACTTTATTCTAAGGCTGCTCTGACATTTTTCAATTCCTCGATAATGGCGATATTCTGAGGACAATGTTCTTCGCATTTTCCACATTCAACGCAATTGGAGGCTTTGGCATCTTGCGGAAACATCGTCTCGTATAGACCTTTGGCTCTTGGTAGTGCATCGAATAAAAAAGCATTATTATAAAGGGCAAAATGTCCGGGAATATCGACCCCGGATGGACATGGCATACAATACCGGCAATTTGTACAGTTGACCTTCATCTTTTCTGTTATTGTTTTCTTGGCAAAATCCACTAACGCCAGTTCTTCATTGGTTAATGAATTGGCTGCCCCTGCATTGGCAGTATTGATATTATCGACCACCTGCTCCATCGTCGTCATGCCACTGAGCACCACGGAAACTTCAGGATGATTCATGACCCACCGCAGCGCCCACTGGGCTGGGGTTCTTTTAATTGGTGCATTCTCCCAGGCGGCTAAAACTTCCTGGGGTAATTTATCAACCAGAGACCCGCCTCTGATGGGTTCCATAATGGTGATTCCCATTCCTTTGGCGGCCGCATATTCCAGGCCTTTTTTTCCGGCCTGATAGTTTTCGTCCAGATAATTGTATTGGATTTGACAAAAAGACCAATCATAAGCATCGACAATTTCGACAAATAAATCAAAATCATCATGAAACGAAAAACCGGCATGTTTGATTTTACCGTCTTTGATGGCCTGATCCAGAAATTCAAGAGCTCCCAGATTTTTCAGATTTTGCCAGAAACCTCTGTTGAGTCCATGCAGCAGGTAAAAATCAATGGTATCAGTTTCCAGCCGTTTCAACTGTTCATCCAATAATCGCTCCATATCCGCTCGTGACTGAATCAACCATGACGGCAGCTTGGTCGCGATTTTAACCCGTTCGCGATAGCCATCTTTTAAGGCCCGAGCCACAAAAAGTTCACTCTCGCCCCCTTTGTCAAAACCGGTGCCATGATAAGGATAGGCGGTATCGATATAGTTCACCCCATGATCAATGGCGTATCTTAACATTTCAATGGCTTTTTCATCATCGATATTGTTTTGAACCCCGTCGATAACCGGCAAGCGCATGCAACCAAACCCTAAAACTGAAACCTCTTCATTTGTTTTTCCGAATTTTCGATACAACATCTTTAGTCTCCCTAATTTTAGATTTAAACAATCGGTGACCGACTGTTTAGTCAAATTAATTTATAATGGATTATTTATCTACTATTACTATACTACCATCTGGACTTGACTCCAAGTCAATACTTTTATTTATTTTTTCAAAAAATCTCCGCCCATTTAAGGTACGGAGATTTTAAAACTGCTCATTTATTCAGTCAATCATTTGGTTTATCCCAGGATAAAACACCGGATATTTCAGCCTTTTCATAGATGTCAATTTTGTAATTGAGCTTATCCAGGGTCTTTTTCATATCTGCCATTTTTCCCAGCAATTTTGTCCGTTCTTCAACGAGCAATTCTTTTCTGGCCGTGATGGTTGCGTCCCCCTGCTGAGTCAGCGCGCAGTATTCAATCAGGGCTTCAATGGGAATCCCGGCCGCACGCATGCATTTAGCCAATTCAATCCAGGCGCAGGATTCTTCGGTATAGTCCCGCATTCCGCCTTTGGTCCGATTGACTGCCGGGATTAATCCGATCCGCTCATAATAACGCAGGGTATCCTGAGAGATATCATATTTTTTACTTACTTCGGTAATGGTCATGGAAATTCACCTCGGTTAACTTAATATTTTCTTTCGCTGTGATTTTATTCATCATTTACTGGTTCTATCCACTTTAACATATGGAGTGGACTCCAAGTCAAGACTTTTAAGTTTTCTTCATGATCTTTCTTTCAAAAAAATAGCCCACTGATTTTCTGCTTGTGAAAATCAGTGGGCTATTCGTTTATTCAATATTTAGTTTTTGTCTTGATTTTTTATGTTCTCGGAAAACCTATCCGGGGTCTACCACGATTGATTTCAGGCTCTTATGCCTTTTTAACAAACTCCGATTTTAAGGACATCGCTCCAAAGCCATCAATTTTACAATCAATATTATGATCGCCATCAACCAGACGGATATTTTTTACTTTGGTTCCCTTTTTCAAATCCTGGGAACTGCCTTTAACTTTCAGGTCTTTAATTAAGATGACCGTATCGCCACTTGCTAAAACATTTCCATTTGAATCTTTGACGATCTTCTCATCGCCGCCGTTTTCGTTTGCTGCATCAACGGTCCACTCATGGGCGCATTCTGGACAGATCAGCATTTCTCCATCTTCATAGGTATATTCTGAATTGCATTTCGGGCAATTAGGCAATTGTTCCATATCTTATTCTCCATTCATAATTGGTTTTTATTGGTTTTTACCGGGGCATGAGCTATTCATACTATCATAATACATCCCTGTTGACAAGTCATCCCGATGGCTGCTCCGATTGTTTTCCTGCTTGTTTCATTTTCTGTTCCTTTTTATCCACATACATCTCTTCATCGGCAATTTGAAGCAATGCATCAATATTATTGCCATCCTCCGGAAACAAAGCCGTACCGATACTCACTGCAATTTTAGCGGGATAATCGGCCAGATGAAATTCACTTTTAAAATGATCCGCAAGTCTTTTACGAGCGTCCTGAAGTACGTTTCGGTCTTCTATATCTGGCATGATTATCAGAAACTCATCACCACCCAGCCTAAATACTGCCTCTCCGATTCTGGTGCTTTCGATTAAAACCCGGGCCGTTTCAGCGAGGACCAGATCCCCAACGTTGTGCCCATAGGTGTCATTGATATTCTTGAAATGATTCAAGTCCATACTCATCAACCCGACCCGCCGATTATTTCTTTTGGCTGAGGCCAGAACCATGGTCTGGTATTCATTTAAATAATGGCGGTTAAAAAGGCCGGTAAGAGAATCATGACTGGACATAATCCGTAATTGATAATTCGTTTTTAGGGCTCTGAATGTTAACAGACCGGCCCCGGCGGCTATTAAAACCGCTAAAAAAGTGGCACCCCAAAAAATAAACTGATTATTTTCACGCCCTTCTTTGGGCGATACGGCCACCTTCCAGTCAATAAAGTCCGGATCAATATCAAAAATTAATGGTGATTCGCCAACTGCACTCAGGGAACCAAAAAAAGGAACCGTTTTGTTCTGATCATTGAAGATGGCGACATCTAATCCGGCGGCTTCGGCATAGGCATTAATCTCTTCAATGATATTATCCCCTTTAAGGACAATGCTGATCTGCCCCCAATAACCGGTATCCTTTCTGACGATGGGAAGACGGATAATAAAACCGGTTCCTCCCTGAACCAGCTCAACTGGCCCCTGGAAGCTCGGCACCTGTTCATTCTTAACCTTAAGAACCAGCTCTTTCTGACTCTCAACCTTGGCCAGGTCAACTCCGATGGCCGCTGCATTTCCTTCCTTTGGATAATTCCAGATGATGGTCGTATCCTGACAGACACCAATGTTCCTGATTTGATTTTCATTTTTAGATAAGAGATTATTTAGATAAGTGTCAGCTTCTGATTCATCCAGCGCGGGATTCATCAGGACATAAGCCTCAAATCCCTGAACCAGGGTTTTATTTGTGAAAACTAAATGTTCCACCTGACTTTTAAAATTTATGAATTTATCGGTGGTTTTTAACATTTCCTGCTGTTTCATGTTATTTATAAACATGCCAATGATCAGCAAAAAAACCGTCAGGAGAAAAAGGGATACCACTATTGAAATGAAGATTGCAAGTTTCTTTTTAAAAAGACTTTTATTCTGATCCATCCTTTTTCTCCTGTAAATCTTTCGATATTTTAACCACTCTAGTTTATCATCAAAATTGAATAAACGCCATTATTTTAATGAACTCTGCTGCTATAAATATCGACAATCTTTTCAATAGCGTTAGTGCTGCCTGCTCATCAAGTCGAACCAGTTCAGTGTTTGATGATCTTAATGAGCATTTGCCGACATCACTCGATTAATCATCCCCATTGCCAAACCAGAACTGATTTTATAAAATATATTCATCAAGTTACAGTCCTTCCCGATATAGGATCGCAGCTTTTTCTTCTCCATAGTCTTGATGATCAATTCCGCTGCTTTTTCAGGCGTTAACACTTTGTTCGTTTTATTACTATCGCTAGCTGTCTGGTTGGAAATATTGGAATTCTTCTTGATATCGGTCGCAATACCACCGGGAATAACGACTGATACGTTGACATTGGTATCTTTTAATTCTGATGACAATCCTTCGGTCAGCAGTTTGACTGCCGCTTTGGAAGCGCCATAAACACTTTGGCCCGGTACCGGTAAAAAGCCCCCCATACTGGAAACATTGACAATATGGGCTTCTGGCCGATTCAACAAATGCGGCAAAAATGCTTTGACCATATACAACGTGCCATAGAAATTAATATCCATCACCCGTTCGATCCGGTCCATTTCCAATTCATTCAGATGCACAAAAGGCTGAATGATGCCGGCATTGTTAATAATGCCGTCAATCCTCCCATACTTTTCGATGGTATTCTTGGCAAAAGCCATGACCGCTTCTTTATTTGAAATATCGACCACTTCGATAAACAGTTTTGGATTTTTCCCGGCAATGATTACCGTTTCTTCCAAAGCCTCTGGATTAATATCCACGGCCACTACCATGGCACCCTTATTCAGCAGCTGTAAAACCAGCTCTCTACCAACACCACTTCCGCCGCCAGTTACAATCATATTTTTTCCTAATACTTTCATCATGTTCTCCTTCTTATCTTAACAAATATTTTTTTGTATCAATGCTTGTTGTTGATTTCTTTTGATAAGCATATAATACGCTGCAACTATTCCTTAACGTTAATATTTTGTTAAGTTCGTGTTAAAGTGACCGGTTCCCTGATTTTTCGTACAAAAAAACACCGAAAAATTCGGTGTAAAATTAAAATGGACGGCGAGTTGTTACTCCCAACCATCCACTGTCCCATGTTCAGCCGTTTTAATCAATGCTCTAACAAGGCAACCGCACAAAAAAGCCAGACATTCAAATTCCAAAAATTCCAGAGCAGTTACATCAAATTGGGTTTGAATCTCCACCGGGAAATCCTCGTCAGCTTCCCGATAGATAATCTTAACTGGTATTTTGGGCAGCACTTCCATTAGCCAGCATTGGCTCCAAGGTTCTTGTGAATTCCCAGGTTTTCCTCCTAATTTCATAACGGTCTCTTCCAACTTATTAACATCATTTCCAAATGTTTTAATCAAAGGAGCATCCATCATGCTGGCTTTTCCATTGTCGCCACTTGAAAAAATTGTCGTCATTCGAAAAAGGGGTTTAAATGAATAAACAGGATCACCAGTACCTTGAGACAAAACATAATGGATCAGGATCGATCGATTATTGATATTGACTGGTTTCCCATCAACTGGTATTACGCCGGTATTGGTAATGTGATAATCACGTTTTAAAAAATTGATGGTAATATCTCCATTCGCATCAATGGAAAGGCCAAAACGGGCGGCACTTTCTGCCAGGTTACACTCAGCCAATTTTGGCAACAGCGCTTCGTAAATAACATCATATGAGCTAGTCATCGAGTATCGCTTGTTCATTAAACAGTACCATGCTGAAATAGGTAACCGTATTGGTTCCATTATTGTAGCTGATATTTAAAGACGGAGCCATCTGCATCACCATGATCCCATAGCCTTCGGTGGCCGGATACATCCAATCAGGGAACCGGCAAGGCGCATCGGGGTAGGTGCATTTTTTACAAACGGTACAACCTTCAGTCGATAGAATCAAGGTGTTTTTATCATAGTTGCGAAAAACCGTAGCCACCTGATCAGTCAAGGCCTCATGTTCTAGCCGGGCCCGCAACCACCCTTTCATATCAAAACTATTGGCCACTTCGGTAACGGTGGTAAAAAGCATGGCCTTATCATAAACCTGACATTTTTCTATACAGCTCTCAACACTGCCCACTGCTGGGGGACAGGCCCAGGTGCTATTGTACATGCCGCAGCTATTGCCTTCACAGAGTTCCCGGACTTCTTTGGAAAAAATAATCTCCTCAGATTTAAAAAATACATACTCCAAAATGGGCAGTTTAGCTAGCTCTTTTTCAATTTCAGCTTGTTTAGTCATTACTCTACCTTCCTCACTTCTTCTATCAATTGCTTGATGCCATGGGGTTTGAAAATTCGCAGGGAATATTAGTTTGACATAAACCACAACCGGAGCCTGCTTCCGGATTGCCACCAATTGCTTTTGCCCGCAATTGGGATTCTTCGCCATAACATCGTTGCCAGCAAACAATTTTATCATGACCCTTTTCCGTTATCGCTCCCACTGGGCAACGCTTGAAACAGACTTTACAACTTCCTTTTGAGAGATAGAGACAGTTAGCTGTATGATCCTCAGTTTTTCGTTTGTCCGGTTCAATCACTGCTTCGGTAACAAGCGATGTCAAACGGATCGCTATTCCTTTTTCAGTAATAAAACCATCATTAATGCTAAAGGTTCCCAATCCTGCTGCAAAAGCGACATGCCGTTGGGACCAGTTTGATAAAGGACCCTTTTCGTTTCCATATTTTTTAAACGCTTTTAATGTTGTTGGATTGACAGTCTTGTATCCTTTTTTGTTTAAGAATCGAGATAGATGCTCTGTTAAGCCATCAATGAAATGATCATCGCCAAAGGTTCGCAGCAGTGTCCATTCATCCGAGGCCCAATCCTTTTGACTGCGGTTGCTGGAACGAATTTTTTCTGAAATTGGCAAAACAATACTGACAACCGTCTTGGGACTGGTTACCTCACCTGCATAGGCGATGTCAAACACTTCCTGCGGGGTTAAATGTTCCGGGGCGATAACTTCTTTATATTGACTGAATAGTTCATCGGTTGCCGATGCAAATTGTACCAATGGCTCATCATAGTAAGGCGTCTGGATCTCATTTGAGTAATTGCTGTTATTTTCGCTAACATAGCGAATTATTTCTTGTTTAATCAGTTCTTTCATTCTAAACTTTTTCTCGCTTTCTTTTAGTGTATCTACACGATACCATTAAAAAAATTAAGGCGCTAAGACCTCAATTTTTAATAACAGCGCTTGGAGGGTTTCCGTATCTTCCTGTCCCAACTGCGCTTCAATCTGTTCCTGAGCCTGCTGCCAATAGACATGGGCCTGTTCGATTTTTTCTCTACCCTCAACGGTCAGACAGAGCTGCCGGTTTCGCGTTCCTGACGGAGCAATATCATAGATCAACCCCTGCTGTTCAAGGGGCTTTAAATTGCGGACCAAGGTGGTCCGATCCAACCGGATTTCTGCGGCCAACTCACTGACACTCACCGGTTCCATTGCCCGGGTGTGCTTTAAAATTGAGAACTGACTGACGCTGAGTTGGCAGGGGGCCAGGTAATGGTCGTAGATTTCAGTTATCGCCAGTGAGGCCCGCCGTAAATTGAGACAATTGCAGACTGACGATTTTTTATTTTGTTCTTCTATTTTCATGTGACCACCTTTTTCAGTGTATATACACGATTATTATACCCAACGTCTGGACTTTTGTAAAGTTGATTGCAGAATTTTATATTAATAGTCCTTATGCCAGTAACTGACTGGCTTTTTCGCAGGCTTCATAAATTACATCGTAATTGCTTTCAATCATCGGATTGACGCAGTCGATGCTTTTCTTGACATTTTTTTTATAAAGAAAATAAGGTAATCCCCAACCGATGAATCCCGGAATGGCCAGGACAACACACAGTGGAATCATGGCGGCCAGGTAGGCAAAGGTTGCTCCGGCCATAAAAACTGTCCCGGCAATCCCCGCCCCCAGGGCTAACGCCATTACATTGGTATTTTTAGATCGTTCCAGCTTTTCAATGTTGATAAAGGCGTCTTCACATTTTCGTTGGAGATCACATAAGGCCACCCGATTTTTGATTTTCCGATCCCGCTGCAATTTCAATTTCACCGCATCAAGACCGGAACTGGAATTGATGATTGTCCACCCCAATGCATGGTAACAGTCGCTGCAAAGCTGTACCAGATCTGATTTGACACTGACTTCCAAATACTCGTTCATCACCAGTTTGTTTTCATTTGTTCTCATTTCGCTCATTACGTTTCTCCTTAATCGATCGCTTTTCGTTCTGTTGATATCACCATATTACGCTGCAAATATTCCCCAAAGTTAATGTTCGGTTAAACTTTTGTTAAACACTTTTTTATGGTTCCCATCAACCAACTCAACACTAAAACTCTGGCAAGAAAAAAATCTCTCGCATCGTTGGTGCGAGAGATTTATATAAATTCTTCATTCTCTATAATTTCAAAATTACGGTAAACGTGGTACCCTGACCCGGCTCACTTTCAGCCGTTATGGTTCCAGCCACCAGATCCACCACCCGTTTAACCAGGGCCAGTCCCAGGCCGTTGCCTTCTTCTGAGTGGGAGGTATCGCCCTGATAGAAGCGGTCAAAGATGCGGCGGCAGGTTTCTTCACTCATGCCGCAGCCATTATCGCTGACCTTGACAATTGCCTGGTCGTCTTCTTTTCGCAACTGAATTTTTACTAATCCATCTTTTGGGGTAAACTTGATGGCATTGGTCAACAGATTATTCCAGACAATTTCCATCAGACTTTCATCGCTGGTAATGGTCACTTCGTCCAGGTCGGCGTCAAATTCGATGTTTTTTTCGTCAAATTTATCTTCCAGCGCCAGCATACAGCAACGCAACTGTTCATCCAAAGAAAAGGTCGACCGCTGAATGATTTCCTGGTTTTCCAACTTATTCAGCTTAAGCACATTGGTGACCAGAGTGGCCAGTTTTTTTGACGCATCGGTGATTGTCTCGGCATACCCCAGCTTTTCTGGCTGGGAAAGCTCTTCATTCTTTAACGCCGAAGCATAGCTTTGGATCACCGCCAGTGGGGTTTTGATCTCATGGGAAACGTTGGCAATGAAGTCAGTTTTCAAAGTTTCGATGGTGGCCAGCTCCTCCACCATCTTGTTGAAATCATCAATCAGCACCTCCAGTTCATCCTTTTTATTGTCTTTCCGTTGTGAATGAACCCGTACGGTAAAATCGCCAGCTGCCACCTTGCGGGCTGCCTGGCCGATTTCCATAACCGGTTTTTGAAAGGCCGTATACATAATATAACGGGTCCCCAGACTTACCAGCAGCCCCACAAACAACACATAGGACATCCCCACCAGAGCCATGATCCAGGGACTGGCATGATCCATCATTTGTTGGTTGAAAATCAGCACTTCTCCGGCACTGCAAATTAGAACAATGCCAAAGATCATCAGAAACTCTTTCCAGAACGGCCGTTTGGCATTAATCCGTTTGTCTTCCAGATCTTCATACTTGAACTTCATCCCTTAATCACCGCCTTGTAACCCAACCCCCGGACCGTGACAATTTCCACATCAGCACAATCTGAAAGCTTATCTCGCAGCTTTGTGATCGATACATCCACTGTTCGCGGGTTGCTTTCCGTATCATATCCCCAAAATTCGTCCATCAGCTGGGCCCGGGTAAAGGTTCGCTTAGGATAGGACAGCAGCTTGAACAGAATATTGAATTCTTTCACCGTCAACGGCAGCTCATTTTCGTCTAAATAGGCCGTTGTTTCCTCTTCGTTCAGGGTCAGTGCACCGGCCGTAAGCTTTCTTTCGTTGCGGATATTGGCCCGACGCAGCAGCGCCGCGACCCGGAGAATCAACTCATCCATTTCGATGGGCTTTACCATATAATCATCAATGCCCAGACTGTAACCCTTCTCCTTGGCAGTGATATCATCCCGAGCGGTCATAAACAGAATCGGAATGCTCTTATCCTGGCGACGGATCTCTGCGGCCAATTCAAATCCATCTATCTCCGGCATCATAATATCCGAGATGATCAGATTCACCGGTTCTTCCAGGATCCGGTCAAAGGCTTCACTGCCATTTTTACAGCTGATCGCCCGGTAGCCCTTATTATTTAAAAATGAGCAGACAATATAGTTGAGTTTCTCGTCGTCTTCAATTACTAAAATATTGACCATTATCTTTCCTCCCCTGCTGGATTCTACTGCATGATATCATATCCTGACGATGTTAAAGATTTGTTAAGCCAACAATTTTAAACTAAAAAAACGCCCGATTGATTCCCGTCAACCGGACGTATGGTGCTGAGTAAGCTTGTGCTCCTCCAGCCGTTTTTCATATATCTGGTTCTGATTTTTTCCTTCGCTTTTGGCCAGATAAAGAGCCCGATCGGCCTTTTCAAAAAACTCACTGGTTGACCAGCCGGAATTGGCATATTCCGCAATCCCACAGCTGAAAGTGATATGAGATCCTTCCAGAAAATCAAAGTGGTGCTCCCTGAATTCCTGGTGCATTTTATCAATCATTTCGACAACAGCTGCGATGGGATGACCGCTAAACAACAAAACAAATTCTTCCCCACCATAGCGAAAGACATTTTCATTACCCGGTGTATTCTGAGATAAGATGTCCGCCAATGTTACTAATACTTCGTCACCTTTACTATGACCATAGCTATCATTAATCAGCTTAAAATCGTCCAGATCAATAACGGCCAGAATCAACGGGGTTCTGGTCACCCCCTCCTGATAAACCGCCTGCCCCAGAATATCGACCATCGCCCGGCGATTTAAAAGTCCGGTCAGCGGTTCTGTTTTGGCTTCCTGGATTAGCTCCATTTGTTTTAAGTAGCTGTTGTGGATGCTCTGTGCCTGTTCATTGGTATAACGGGTCAGTACCTTGGCCCCCAGATAGGAGCAAAAGATCATAATCCCAGCCACGATACAATCCAAAAAGATCGCTTTTACATCGCGATCGCCTTCGAAACTGGCAATCTGGAAAGCCAGAATCAGAGAGATATTGCTCAACCCGAAGACAAGACGCGTCAGTTTTAAGTCAGCAAAGATAATCGTCATAAACACCGCAATACAGGGTACACACAAAATCGGCGGAAAGGTGTGATGAAAGCATTGAACACAGGCGCAGATCAGAAAAAATAGGATCGCAACCGTATGATTTTTGGTTTTTTCACTGGTTTTTTCTGTTTTTAGCATAAAATACGCCCCTAAAATAAAAATTAGGTTCAACACCGATGGCAGTACCAGATAGAGCAAGAGATAGCGGATGATGGCTGGCGAAAAGGTCTGGCTGTGTTTATTAAAAATAAAGATGAAAATTTCAGCAATAAAAATGATGATACCGATTATTACACAGGTGCGAAACATAATTTTTCGCCATTTTTCATGCAGTTCATTATTGATGTTTAGCAACTGATGCATTAGTATCCCTCCTCTGCTCTTCTGAAATTGACAAACCCAAAGTCCGTTTGATTTTATGTCAAAAAACGTTGTCTAAATTGACGATGTGGTAAATTATACCATAATTGCGGCCATTTGTTAAATACGAGACTGAGATTGATTTGATCATATTTTTCTGGTATAATGAATGTAATTGTTAGACATGGCGTATTTCTTTGCCATTGATTAGCTGATGTATCGTTATCATCGGTAGCTGACTTTTCATCTCAGTCAACCAACCATAAAATTTAGAAAGGGGGTTTGTTATTGTGAGCATTCTTTTTGAAAAATTCAAAGAAGTTCTGGTTTCGGTATTACCGATTACACTACTTGTTGTCATTTTAAGCCTTACCCTTGTTCCGATTGATAACTATGTCATGATGCGCTTTCTGCTAGGAGCTTTGCTGATTGTTGTCGGACTGACCATTTTCCTCTTCGGGGTCGATCTGGGCATTGCGCCCATCGGTAATCTGATGGGGACCCATATTACTAAAAGTAATAAGGTCTCGATCGTCATCATTTCAGGATTGGTACTTGGTTTTTTCATCTCGGTGGCAGAGCCGGATCTCCATATTCTAGCGGGCCAGGTGGCACTTGTTTCTGCCAATGTTATCACAAAAACCGAAATTATTCTCTGTGTTTCCGTTGGGATCGCCCTACTGCTGACCGTTGGTTTTTTACGCGTTATTTATAACAAGTCCCTAAACCTGCTCCTGACGATCATCTATGGCGTCATTCTGATTATTTCTTTATTTACTTCCCAGGAATTTCTGGCCATTTCTTTTGATGCCTCTGGAGCCACTACTGGAGCGCTGACGGTTCCTTTTATTCTGGCTTTGTCGATGGGGATTTCTTCATTAAAAAAGGGGAGCGCGTCGGAAGATGACAGTTTTGGTCTGGTTGGCATTGCCTCTACTGGTGCCATCCTGGCAGTGATGATTATGAGTGTTTTAAAGGGTACCAAAGAAATCAGCGGCAGTCTTGACAGTGGCCTGTCCGAATCAACCGCTGTGATCCTGCCTTTTATTAATAAACTGCCCACGATACTTTATGAGGTCGTTCTGGCCCTGTTGCCGATTGTCATCATCTTTGTTGTTTTTCAGATGATCTCCTTTAAATTAAAAAAGAAACCGCTAAAACGAATTATCAAGGGTCTGCTTTATACCCTGATTGGTCTGGTTCTTTTTTTAACCGGAGTTAATGCCGGATTTATGGACGTCGGAACCCTGGTAGGTTATAATATTGCCAGTATCGACAATAAAGCGGTGCTGATCGCCATTGGGGCGCTATTAGGTCTGGTGGTTATTCTGGCTGAGCCAGCGGTTTATGTGTTGACTAAGCAAATTGAAGATGTCACCAGCGGTTACTTAAAACGAAAGGTCGTTTTGGTTGCCTTATCACTGGGGGTATCTCTGGCTGTGGGCTTATCGATGCTGCGGATCATCGTTCCGGAAATCAAACTCTGGCATTATCTGCTGCCAGGTTATATCCTTGCCATTGTTTTAAGCTACCTGGTGCCAAAGTTATTTGTGGGGATGTCTTTTGATTCCGGCGGGGTCTCTTCCGGCCCGATGACGGCGACTTTTATTCTTGCTTTTGCCCAGGGTGCAGCTGAATCCATCGAAGGTGCAAATGTGCTGGTCGATGGTTTTGGACTGATTGCCATGGTTGCCCTGATGCCGATTATTGCCCTGCAAATTCTGGGCCTGATCTTTAAAATCAAAACTGTTAAAGGGGGAATCTCCGAAAATGGATACTCATGAAAATGTAACAGAAAAAAAGAGCTATGAAATATTAGCTGTCATTGTCAATTTCGGTGTTGGTTCCAAAATTCTGCAGCTGGGAAAAAAATGCGGAATTTCCGGTGGTACCATCTTTTTAGGAAAGGGCACCCAGCATTGTCTGATCAATGATTTTCTGGACATTTGTGATGAACGGGTCGAAGTGGTTCTGATGATTGCCCAGACCGGAAAAATAGAATCAGCTGCTGAGGAAATCAGCCGTAAATTCAAATTTGCCAAGGCCCATCATGGGATTGCCTTCACGGCTGCGTTAAATAATTTTTTAGGGGTTCGGAATTGTTCCTATGATAAAACTCATGAAGAAAAAGGAGTCAATAAAACAATGTATGAGGCGATATTTGTGATTGTCGATCGCGGCAATGCGGAAACGGTTGTCGGTGCAGCTGAAGCCGCCGGTGCCAACGGCGGAACCATTATTAATGCCCGGGGCTCGGGTGTTCATGAATACGCAAAACTCTTTGCCATGGATATTGAGCCGGAAAAAGAAGTGGTGATGATGATCCTGGAAAGCGCTAAAACCGAAGCAGTTGTCAATGCCATCCAGGATGCTACCGAAATGGACAAGCCGGGAAATGGCATTATCTTCACCATCGGCGTGAATAGAACCTATGGATTGTATCAACACAACCATTAAGATGAACCGCATCTGATCCTGATTAACGATTTTTTTACTGTTTTTCTAGACTGCAAGCCAGCCCGGTGCGTTTTCGGCAAACACACCGGGCTGGCTTATTTTGACGTCTTTAATCGCTTGTTAAAAAGGTTACGCTAACAATTTCTCGACCTGATCGTTCACTTCAAACAAGGTACACCCGCCATGGTTTCCGGCCTTTACGGCAATTTCCCGGAGATCAGCAAAATATTGGGAACGGAGCACGGCTTCCACCGAATCACTGGTCAGGTTCTGTTTGGCATGGGGCGAAAAGGGACAGGGTTCGGCATCACCATAGGGATTGATATGGAAAAATCCCCGCCCGGAAGCCAGACATCCGCCCATTTCCTCCTCGTCACCGGGGAAGGACAAGATCACCATGCGACGGAAGGATTTTCTCAGTTCAAGACAAATCGCCTGAAGTTGCTTGATTTCGCTTTGCGTAAGCACCAGATAGTCGGTTCCTGGTTCAGCCGGGACATATTCCACATACAGGTTCACACCACAACCTTTATCTTCCAGAGTTTCAAGAAAGTCATTTCTGGTCACCAGCGCCATGTTTTCCCTGGTAACTGTAATGGCTGCCCCGAACAGGATTTTGCGTTTTTTTAAGGCTGCCATGGCTGCTTCAACCTGCTCATGGGTACCCGTGCCGCGGCGGGAATCGGTTTCTTTCGCATTGCCTTCAATACTGAGAATGGGTATCAGATTGCGATGGTTGTCAAGAAATTCAATGGTCTCCTGATCCAGCATTGTGCCATTGGTAAAAATCGGAAAGATCACATTTGGGTACTCTCCAGCCAGCTCCAGAATATCCCGGCGTAAAAAGGGCTCTCCGCCGGCCAGCAGCATAAAGGCAATACCAAGCCTTGCTGCCTGGTCGAAAACATTCCCCCATTGACCGGCATCCATATCCGTTTTGCCGCTGGTTGTGCCGCAGCCTCCGCCAGCCCGGGCATAACATCCGGCACAGTGGAGATTACATTGGGAGGCAATACTGGCAATCAGAAACGGCGGTACGTGCAGGCCTTCTTTTTCCTGCTTCTTTCGGCGGGCGCTGCTTTTGGCCAGCTCTGGTAAAATACTCATTAAAAAGGCCCGGCCTTTGGCATTGTTCAGATAGAATCGGCCGGCGGTTGTCATAATTTGGGCAATTCCCTGATCCATCATTTTATTTAAATTCATCAGCTTTCCTCATTTCTTATTTGATAAATTGACGCAAACTGTTCGATATGCGCCATCAGCAGAGCCATCGCTTCTTCTTCTTTTTCCGGCAGCTTGTCATATTGACATAAAAGGGTGTAGAACGGACCATAGAATTGTAAAGCGATGATCTGCGGTGGACCTGCTCTGAAAGTACCCTGCCTGATCATCTCACTAAATAAGTCGGTCTGAAACTGAATCGCGTCGTTAAAAAACCAGTTGTATAATGTCTTGGCCGCATCATTATTTTTATACTGTTCAATAGTTAACATTCGGCGAAACTTCGATGCCTGCGGATCTTTCAGGAAAAACAGAAAAACGGCCTCGCAGGCTTTCTTAAGCCAGATCAGATCATTACGGCCATATTCCCGGGCGACACTCTCCATCTCGCCCTGGGGCAACCGGTAAAACGTCACGGTTTCTTCAAACTTCTGATTCATCCACGTAAGCAAGGTATCATAAATGGCCTGCTTACTGTCAAAATGTTTATAAAGTGAGCTATCCTTGATGCCCACCGCCTGGGCAATTTCTTTAACGGTCACACTCTGATAACCTTTTACCGAAAACAGATTCAATGCTTCCTCTAATATTATTTCCCTGGTATTGCGTTTTGTCATTGGTTCTCCTTAAATTTCTTACAAAAAACTAAAAGCTAGCGTTCATTAGCTTTATTATAGCTAATGAACGCTAGCCTGTCAAGTTATGTTTTTAGAACATTGTTTATACGTATAATACTCGGGTACAAAATAATCTGTTCATGATGATAATAACTTTTGATAAACTCCACTATCTTCATCAAAAACATAGCCATTGGCTAACAAGGCTTTGCAGGATCCCCGGTTCTCGGGTTCCGGCTGAACAACAATCCGTTTTGAGTCTGAAAACCTGAAAATCATTTCGGTCAGCAATTGAACCGTCTTTTTGCCATAACCTTTGCCTAAAAAGTCCGTTTCGCCAATGAGATAGTCAATGCTGTAGGTGCCGGTCTGCGGGATATTGGCATAGCATGCCTCATTGGCATCGAGACATTTATAAAACTGGCCAAACCCGATTGGCTTTTCTTCCCACTCGACAATGAAGTGAGTGATCCATGAAAAGATACTGTCTCTCAACGTCACCTCCGCGATCCAGTCTTCTGGTTCAGTGTACCATTTTTTGACATGGTCTTTTTTAAGCCACTCCTTGAATATGGGTATGTCTTCCGTTTGAAATCGTCTGAGTCTGATTTTTTCCGTCACAGTGTATCACCTCCATTTCTCAAGAATAATCGATTTTGTTCATGAAATCAACTGTGAAATCAATCCTGCTCCGCTCGAAAATTTCCAGCATCATACAGGTCGCCTCTTTCTGATCCCCGTTAGCTATTTAAACACGCTTCAACCAGTCCTCCAGTGCCTGTTCCCGATCCCCCCCGACCGGAAATTCTTTCTCGCCGGTGATCTCGCCGTCACGAATATAGATGACTTTTTTTGCTCGGAGTGCCACCCGGGGATCATGGGTAACCGTCATAATCGTCGTCCCTTCGTCATTCAAAGCTTCCAGAATATCCAGAACCTGGTCAGTGGCTGCGGAATTCAGGGCGCCAGTGGGTTCGTCCAGAAACAGTACCTCCGGGTTATTGATCATCGCCCGGCAGATCGATGCCCGCTGCAGCTGTCCCCCTGAAACTTCCCGGATATCCCGGCCGCCAAGCTCGTCAATATCCATCCGTATCATCAAATCCCGGACCCGGTTTCTGATGACTTGCGCTTTTTCTTTTTTAGCCACCAGCCCCGGGAGAATCAGGTTATCGAATAACGACAGATTTTTTAGCATCTGGGCATTCTGAAACACAAAGCCCATTTTATTCAGCCGCAGCCGGGACAAGCTTTCCTCATTCATTTCGGTCAGGTTGATCCCATCAAAGACGATCCGCCCCGCGGTTACCTGATCCATGCCGCTGACACTGTAAAGCAGGGTGGATTTACCCGAGCCCGAAGGGCCCATCACAGCGACAAAATCGCCTCTGCCGATCTCAAAAGAGATCTCTTTTAAAATGCTTGTTTCTATCGCCATATTACCAACCGGGGACTTCCCCTTAACGGATTTACTGATTTGTTCTACTTTTATCATCATTGTCTCCCTATTCCATTATTTGTTCTTTGATATGATAATGCTTAACTGCCCGGGTTCCGCCAATGACGGTGATGGCAACTACCAGCAGCTGAATGGCCGGACAAATCAGATAGGCTTTCAGCGGTTGGATTAGTAAGGTCATTCGTGTTGCCCCCATCGATGACAGCATCAGGCTGAAGATCCCTTCACCCAGGGTATTGGCCAGCACCGTGCCGACCAGAATCCCGAGACCCTGAATCACCAGCAGCCGAATCCCCAACTGGATCCGGATATCCCGGTTGGTAAAGCCAATCGCTTTTTTCACGGCAATATCACGGTGCTCCCGGGCCATTACCAGTTTTAAAAACATCACCGTAACCAGTGCGCTTAACAACAACGCAATCACCATTGCCGCCGCTTCCACCCGGCTCAGGTTATCGACAATTCCCCCCAGGGTCTGGGCAATAAAGCTGGGCACTGGGGTGGCCTTGATATCCGGCAGCGCCCCGCGCAATTCATTGGTTTTGAGATCCAAATCAACACCATCGGCCAGACTCAGATACAGAATATAAACCTCCACATCCTGATTGTTAAAGTCAATCGCTGCCTTGGCCGTTTTTCCACCGTAGGTAATATCCTGATAAATTCCGGCGACGGTAAGATTCATCGTTTCACCGCCATAGACCACTGTGAGCTCATCGCCAACTTTTTTATCCAGTTCCGTGGCATTCATTGACGACAACGCGAGCTCATTTTTGCCAACCGGTGCCTGCCCCGCCAGATATGCCAGTGGGAAAACCGATTCATCGCCGCTTTCCACCCGGATGTTCACCCCTTCACCCTGGTCGTTTTCGGCCTGAACATAGCCATTTTTATAAATGGCATATTTCTCAATATCAGGGTCATTTTCCAGTACTGCCAATACCCGCTCCTGCTGCTGGGTAAGCTGCGACGAATACTGAATATCGATCCGAATATCTGATTCACCCACCCCCATATAGGTAATAAAAGACGGATCCTGAATGGTCTGTTTCATATTCATTGGCAACAGCATCAAAAACGCCACGAAAATAAAAACCAGCAAGATCACCCCATATTCCCGCCATTTACAGGTAAGTTCACCCAGGGCGATAGTTAGATTGGTGTGTTTGAAGCCGGATGACGGCAGTATATAGTGCCCCTCCCGACGCCGTCCCCCGGCGCCCTGAAGCAGTTCTACCACGGTGCTGTGCAGATTTTTTTTGACAACCCGATGGCATCCCCAAGCCACCATGCCACTTAAGAACAGCAGTCCGAGAAACGGCAGCACCCATTTCAGCCCCGGGTTGCTCCCCGTTCCGCAATAGCGCACCACCGCTTCCGCAAAGAAATTTCCGAATGGGATGGCACCCAGATAACCAATGATCCCGGCGACCCCCATCAAAATCTGATACTTCAACTGGTACAGGGTGGCGATGGCTTTTCCCGGAAAGCCGATGGCCTTCATCTCCCCAATGGCTGTCTGTTCATCAGCCATGGTTGCCCGGATAATAAATGACAGACAGAGCATCGCCATAAAAATCAACAACAGGCTGATGACGATGATAATCATGGCCACCAGACCATAGGAAAACACATTGAACAAATTCAGCAGACTAGCCGTGATGGCCACCCCATTGGCGGGCAGATTAGCCGCTGCGTAGGCTTGCTCCAGAATCCCGGTATCCACCCCTTCTTTTAACAAAAATTCAAAGCTAACCTCCCATTCTCCCATATGCAGACTGAGCACTTCCTGATCAGCCGGACTGATCAGAAACCGTTTGGAAGAGGTCATCGCCACATTCATCTGGGCATCCCGGATAATCGTGGTGACCTTTAGCTCTTTAATGTAATCATCTTTTTTCAGGGTGATCACATCCCCGGTTGCAATCCCCAGGGTATCGGCATAATAAACCGGCACCCCGATTTCCCCGTCCTTAACGGTGGCGATCTGGTTATCCATATCCAGCAGATAATCAAATCCCTGATTCTGAACCACAAAGCTGTTATCCATCAGCACCTTTTCCAGGGTTTCGCCATGATAGATAATGTTGGCGTTATTAATCGTCAGCATCCTGACGGTGAGAAAATCCTGAATGTTATCCTGGCTTGCCGCAAAACGGTCCAGGGCGGCGCTGTCATATTCGCCCTTATGGATCTGCAAATAATCTGGGGGCAGGGCCTTTTGATTGAGCCCATCGTAGGCGGAGATCATTGTTCCCGCCACCCGCAGCCCGCCGGCCATCAGCAGCGCCGCCAGGATCAGAAAGACAGTCAGCGCCGTGGTAATGGCCGGATTTCGCTTAAAGTCCTTTCGGACAAGATTCAGTAAAAGTTTCATCTGCAGCCTCCTTCCCTTCCAGGGTTCTGACACTTTTTAATCGGGATGCTATTATCCCGACCACGGCCAAGCCGATTCCGGTAATAATGATCAGCAGGGCATTGCCGCGGCCGGGCCCATAACCGATAACTGCGCCGATGTTTAAGGCCAGCGCGGTATTTCCCTGCATCAAGGGTTCAAAGACCAGATCTGCTAAAATGCCGGCAGCGATAAAAACCAGAATATAACCCATCTGGGTAATCAGACTGATCAGACCAAAGGCTCGTCCCTGGACGGCATTATCCAGATTGCTGCGAATCAGCACCTCGGCCCCAATCTGGATGGCCGGCATAAAAACAAACATCATAAACCCAAACCCGGCGATCAGAATCAGATTTTCACTGACCCCAATCAGGGCCAGGAAGACCCCGCAGCCAAACAACCCGATCGACAACATCTCAACATCGGATTTTGGCGGCTTGACCATGCTGATGCCGATGCTTCCGGCCATCATCCCCAGGGCAATAACCGTGGTCAGAATCCCCAGTTCCCGTTCCCCGGCAATGGCCAGAACCAGCGGCTTGCTTAACATCTGTACAAACCCCAGACAGAAGGTGGCAATTGTCATCATGATAATCATCGTCATGATGCCCTTTTTACCCCGGATGGCGGTGATGCCATCGCTGATTTCACTGCGAAACCCCGAACCGGTCACTGCATTTTTTTTGCTGACCAACCCTTTTCTGACATATGTGATGATCAGAACTGTGGTGAAAAAAGTCACCATATCCAGTATGATCAGGGTGCCGACCGTTGTTACTTGCAGCATCAGACCGGCAATCGCCGGCGAAATCAGCAGCTTGGCGCTGACCGCCAACTGAACCATGCCGCCGGCCCGGGCAAAATCTTCTGCGGACAAGAGATCGGTGATAGTGGCCTTAAACGCCGGTTCGGTGAGGGCTGAGAACACCGAGCTGAGCCCAACCCCCATACAGATCACCACCAGTGATGGGTGGGGGCTCATTACCGCGGCCAGGCAGATCAGCAGCGCCAATCCCGAAAACAGCTCACCCAGAATCATCATCAACCGTCGATCATAGCGGTCAGCCAACACCCCGCCCACCGGCGCCAGCAATATCGCTGGCAGAAAGGCGCAGATGGCAAAGACCCCGGTGGCTCCGACTGACCCGGTCAGCTTTAAAATGTAGATCGCCAACCCAAAATCAGTCAAGCCACTACCGATGCTGGAGATGAATGATCCGGCCACCAGGATCATAAATTTTTTCATTGCAGTGTTCTGCTTTGTTGTGCCTTTAATTGTCTTTTGTCGTTTCATTGCGGTTCCTCCTATTTTCTTTATCTTTTCTTTCATTCCTGCGTTACTCCTCAACCCCACCTATCGACCATCGGTCGATAGGTGGGGAAAAAAATTTTTACAAATGTCGTCCAGTTTTAGTTAGGCAAACATTTGTAAAAAGTCCTCTAGTTCCCCTGCTCCGGTTCCCAGCATTCTTTCCATATTGGCCAGAAAGCCCTGGATCTTTGCCGGATACTCGCTCATCTCCCAGTCCATAATATTACAGTCAAACAACATATGGCCCAGCAGCAAAATCGACTCAATCGTTTCCCGGGGATAATCCAGATGAAAAAGATCGGCTGCTACTCCTTCGGCCACCGCAACTTCCAGCAGCGGGGTCATCCGCTTGAGCATGGTTTTGGTGTATAGTTGTTCCAGCTTGGCATTGTCGACCTTGTGCATTTCGTCCCTGATCTCCCCTGATCCTTCAAACTCCGGGGTCTGGGCCATAATCGCCATCATGATCCGGTTGACCAGTGGCACTGATTTGTTTTTAAGTATTCGCTCAGCCCGTTTAGCGCCTTCCTCGACAATATCCAGAATGATGGCAGCCAGCACCTCTTCCTTAGAATTGAAATAATAGTAAAAGGTACCTTTGGCAATGTCTACAATTCTTAAAATATCATTCACCGAGGTCTGTTCATAGCCCTTGGTGACAAAGAGCTCCCGAGCCACCATCAGGATTTCCTGTTTGCGGACCTCGCCTTCTTTGACCGTCTTCATTGAGCACCTCCCGCTCTCTCGACCATCGGTCGATAATCAAATAATAAAATAAATCTTGCTATCTGTCAAGATTTATTTTTAGCAAGTTATTGGATAAGCCATTGGCTACCATGATCGCTCCGATGACCACACATACCCCGATCGGATTAATTCAAGTACGCCTTTTACCTTTCTTGCCTTCATTATTTCGGCTACCTCTCGCATTCGTTTTTAATAGCCAAAAAGATACCAACAGGCAATTTGTGCCAATTGCTCTTCGTATTCTCTTTTATCGGCATCTTCCAGAAGTTTTGACATTAGTTCCGACGTTCCCTGAATTATAAAATAAGCCATCCGCGACATTACCAGGGGATTGGCGGTTCGTTTTATTATATGGGGGCTGTCTTTGCAGAAGTCATAAATTTCGGTCATAATTTTGTTATAGAACACGCCGATAATTTCACCTAACTGAGGATTCGCCTGGAGAATACTGTCAAAGTCCTGGAACATAACCCGATTTTCATAGGCATGATCCATGCCAGTATGGACATAGTTAATAATCGTAGCTTTGGCACGATGTGGATTTTCATTGAGCTTTTTTGTCAATTCGCATAAGTCATCATAATTTCTTTCCAGGTGCATGATCATAATCTCCTGAAAAATGCTCAGTTTATCTGGGAAATAATTATAAAAGCTGCCAGTTGCAACATCAGCCTCTTTGGCAATTTCTTTGGTATTCGTATGGTAAAAGCCCTTCTCATTAAACAATTGTCTGGCAGAGTCAAGTATTTTTTTACGATTCACAATCGTTCGTTCTTGAATTTTCTTTTCTTTCTCCATTATTCTAACTCCATCTATTTTCTATACATGTTCAGTTCTTTCTTAAGGATAGTATGAAATCGGATATTTTGCAAGATCTTGTTAAAATTTGAACTTTAGTTCATTTTTTTATTGACAATTGTTTTACGAGCACCTATACTTGTTGTAAAAGTGAACTATATTTCATTTTTGGAGGTTGATATGAAAGCAGAAGAATTATTTAATAAAAATTTCGTTATTATTGGTATCGGACAATTCATCAGCATGTTTGGCAATTCTATGCAGCGCTTCGCCTTTTCACTTTACATCCTTGATCTCACCGGATCTGCCGCGGTTTTTTCCCTGATTATTTCGCTATCCATTCTTCCCGCCATTTTTCTGGCCCCGATTGGCGGCGCGATTGCCGATCGGATGAGCAAAAAACGAATGATGGTTGTCCTTGATTTTTGCTGCACCATTATCCTTTCTTTGTTTGCTGCTTTTATTTATGGCAATGACCAGCAAATTCTATGGATTGGGATCTTAATCTTTACTTTGTCTATTATTAACAGTGTTTATGAACCAACCGTCCGGGCCAGCATCCCCAGCGTCATTGCCCCTGAGCATTATACTGCCGGAAATAGTATGATCAGTCAGATCAGTGCCTTGACGATGTTACTGGGGCCTATCTCAGCCGGTTTTTTATATGGGGTCTTCGGACTTAAGGTTATTCTGATTATCAATACAATCAGTTTTTTTGTGTCCGGTGTGATGGAATTATTCTTAACCATCCCTTTTGAAAAAGCCGAAATGACCGCCTCACCAATTATGACTTATGCCAAAGATATTGAAGCCACGCTTAAGTTTCTATCTCGGGATAAACCCTTTGTTTTATATATTCTATTTATTGCCGCTGGCCTCAATCTTTTTATGACGCCACTCTATACGGTGGGTGTTCCCTATGTCGAAAAGATTATTCTGGGCGTATCCGACCAACTCTATGGCATCTCTGAAGGCATGTTGGGGATTGGTATGATTGTCGGGGCAATCTTCTCGACAATCATTGCCAAGTATAATCCTTTTGAAAAACTACATCGGCTCTTTATCTTCATGAGCGTTGGTATCCTGGGGATGGGTTTGTGTCTGACTCCCTGGGTATTGGACAGTGACCCAACTCATCTGATCGCATATGGCTGGTTTACCTTTTTCGGATTTATTCTGATGTTTTTTGTTGCCAATGTTAATATCCAATCCCTGACCTTTATTCAGCTCCAGGTCCCCCAAAACCTAATGGGCAAAACGATGGCTCTGACCACTGCTTTAGCTACTGCATTTATGCCGATTGGTCAAATTCTTTTCGGCCAGCTCTATGATCAATTAAATTCCGGTTTAGTTGGCATCTATCTGATTATCACCGCACTGACCTTTGGTGTGGCAAAAATCCTCCAGCACATGAATGATTATCGCCTCGAAACAGAACAAGCCTGAATATTTTAACAGGAACATATCCGTTTTTTTTATCTTGACCCCTTGGTATAATTACTTGAAATATAATCTATATGTATTATAATAATAGCTTCAGTAAAATCAGAGTAGCCTGATTTTCATCATTGCTTTTTTTTGCAAATAAAAACTTCCTTATCCGCAATAATTTGGATAAGGAAGTTTTTTTATGCTTCAATAAGGGTTCTGATTTTTTCAATTTTTTCATCGATGTTGTCATCCATCTGCTGGAGCGGTTCCTTAAACTGGAAAGCTCCGATAATTGTATTCCCATTAAGACTCGCCTTCATTTTTTCAAAGCATTTATCGGCTCCGCCGCCTAAATGGGTTGCGGTCAAAATAATCTTTTTCCCGATAATACTGTAATCATGAAGAAAGGTGTTAAGCGGGGGTGCCAGGGTTCCGGCCCAGATCGGTGTGCCAATAACCAAAACCTCATATTGTTCCAGGTCGATGGTCTGGTTTGCCAGTTTAGGTCGTTCTCCAAAGGTCACGCTCTTCCCGCCCCAGAAATATTTGCTGATTTTTCCCGTCGGGTATTTCTTTTGGGGAATCAGCCTGAATAGATCGACGGCCTCATTTTCGCCAATTGTTCGGGCAATCAAATCCATATTTCCTTCCAGTGAGTAATAAATAACCGCAGTGTTCATTTTTCTATTGACCCCTTTCTGATCATCCTTTGATCTTTTCACTGATTCGCTAGCTATCAACGCCAGGACGAATCACTTTTGCAAATCCCGGATTTCTTTTTGCAATTCCGGGTTGATTGTTGAAAACTCAAACGCCGGCCGGCCCAGATAAAAGCCCTGGGCATAGTCAACGCCCATCTCAATGACAGTAACCAGATCTACAGACGTTTCAATACCTTCGGCCACCACCTTGATCCCCTTGTTATGACAAAACTGAACCAGATTGGCAACCAGATTTTGTTTGTCCACATTGTTGTGGATTCCCTGAATCATCTCCATATCGATCTTGATAATGTCCGGCAACAGCGATAGAACTCGCATTTCATTGGAATAGCCGCTGCCAAAATCATCCAAGGCAATCTGGATCCCATTATTTCGGATATAGCTGATTTTTTTAGAAAGATTCTCCGCGTTACGACTCTCTTCCTCGGTCACCTCAATGACAACTCGTTTAAAATGCTGCGCGTATCGTGTTTCAACAATCAAATTATCTTCTTCATTCATCATCTGGCTGGGGATACTATTGATAAATATTTTGCGCTCGCCAATCGCCTGAGAATGCTCATCAATTGTCTGAAATGCCATCATAATAATCATCCGTTCCAGCTGCGCCAGTTTTGACTGAGCTGTAGCAACTGCCAGAATTTCAGTGGGATTTTTAAAATTATCCAACAATGGCCGCATCAGCGCCTCATAGGCACTAATCTCACCGGTTTTCAAATCGACGATGGGTTGAAAGGCAAAGCGAATCAACTGTTCATCCAGCAAGCGATTGATCGCCTCCCGGTTTTCCAGTAAATAGGACATCTGCTGATAATACTCCCGATTGAATTCAAACAAACGGCCTTTTTCCTTGTTTTTGGCCTCATACATGGCAAAATCCGATAATTTCAGTAAATCCATGACGTTATTTGCATCCTGGGGATACCAGGCAACTCCCGCTGAAAAGCGGATCTGGTTGTCGTTGCCATCCGGTGTGGTCAGCGAAATAGACTTGCCATGGACATAGAGATTTTTAATAATCTTGCGGACTTCCTTCTGATTGCCGCAATTATGCAGATAAATGGCAAACTCATCCCCAGAAATCCGGGAGACAATACCGCCAAACTGTTCAAAATACCGGAAAATCTCACTGGCCCGAATGATCAGCCGATCCCCCACATCATGACCAAAAGTATCATTGATATATTTGAGATTGTCCAGATCGATGAAGATCATTGCCCCGATTTCATTTGGCTTTTCTTTGATTCTCCGAGTTGACTCTCGCTTTAAGGCGGTGTTGCTGAACAAGCCTGTCAGCGCATCGTAATCCAGCTCATTGGTTAAACGCCGTTTTTCTTCAATGTCATCAGTCACATCCTGGATCACCCCAACCACCCCGTTAGGCGATTTAGCCTCCAGAATCCGCAGCCACATCTTTTTCTCGGTATAGGCATCGTAATATTCATAAATATTTTCCTGATCTGCCACCGGTTGCCGGGTAAGCTTCTGATAGTACCGGTTCCAGTCCTCCTGGGAAATCAGGCTACCGGGATCCAGGTGCAGCAACCAATATAGAAAATCAGTGAGAATCACCTGATCACTGTCCAAAACTTCATAACCGCCAATGGGCAATAAACTCAGTTCCAAAATTTTAGAGGTAGTTTTGGAAACATTCTTCAATCTCTGGTTCAACAATTCAACGGCAGCGGTCAGGTCATCCACCTCTAACATCCCGGTGGGTTTGAAATGAATTTCATCATGGGGTGAAAGCTCCCGGACATATTTGGACAACCGGGAAATCTTGCGGGTAAAAAAGTAGACCAGTACAAAAACTGCTGAAAATGCCAGGATGGTGGTCAGCAAAATGCTATAAAGCAGCTTCTTCCGCACTGATTCCGAGTTTTCTCGCAAAACATCGCTGGGGACAAAGCAGGCCAAGGTCCAATTTTGATCCGCAAAGGGTGAATTATCGCTATACACCTTCAGCTCCCGGGCTGAAGCAACCATTGATCCCAATTCCCCGAGTTTGGTTTCAAAAACACCTTCATTTTCCAGTGATTTCAATTTCAGCTGCTCGCCACTTTTCAAATAGGTTTCTGCCAATACCCCGCTGGGAATAAACCAGTCCAGATCTAAGGTCTGATCCGTCATCCCCGCAATCACATAGAAGCTGTTAGGATATAGAAGATCTGAATCCGGCAGGTAGTGTTGGGAAAAATAGGGCATATCAATTTCAATCCCGACCACCCCATAGCCATTCCCATTTTCATCCAGAACCGGCATGGTATAGCAAACAACCTGTTGATTATCTTTTAACAGATCCCGGGGGGTGGACCAATAGCCATAGCGTTCCATTTCAGAACTTTTAAACTGGGTGCTGGCCCAGATTGGCTTTTCATAAAAATCGAAATCCCCCTCTTCACTTCCTGAACGGATATCCAGATTCCAGCGGATGCTGGTTGCCATGGTGTATTGTCGGGACACCGCAATGGGACCGATTTCCAGTAAATAGTTTGACGTTTCGTCACTATCCGGGGTAGTGTTGCGAATATATACCGCCGAGTGGGCGGATGGATCGCCTTTGTTTGAATTGGATCCATTTAATACAAAGAAAGCCCCGGTCACGCGATTTTCTTTTAAGATTGCCACTAATGAATCGCTGGCCAGCAAAGCTGTCTCATTATATGCAGAATCACTGAGATACAGACTTTCCGGGGTGCTGCCCTGCTGCCTGGCCAATAAAATCAATGCTGCATTCAGTTGTTCGGTCTCATCAGCCATATTGGCAATCGTCTGACCCACCGATGTGTTAAATGTTTCCCGCCGGGTTTCGGTGGTATTGTTCAGCAAGCGCACTGCTTCAGCATCTAGCATGAAAAATACCTGGGATACCCATAGGGCAGATAGTAACGCCAGACTTTGAAAGATCACAATCAGAGCCAATAGAATATTTAACTGTCTTCGGAGGGTCCAGGTTTTTTTCATGTTAATTTCCTTATAGCAATAGATTCGTTTTTAGGTTGTCTTAACTTTCAACATAGGGTATACCAGACGCATCAAGTTGGCTGCGAATAACCTTCAGCCACTCTTCAAACCGGGCATTCAGATCCAGCGCTGCTAATATTTCCGACTCTGACAGGCCCTGTTCCTTTAATGCCGTGGCATTTTGACGACCTGACTGGCCCATCACCGTCAGTGATTTTTCCAAGGTCGACCGGACCTCATAGCTTCCTTCAAAAGGAACTGAAGCATAAGTATCTCGCTCCATGATCTGATTCAGAGCGATTTCATAAACGGCTGCGATATTTTTTTCGGCGGCCTCGCCAGTCCGCAGATCTTCCAGTGATGCTTTAAATTCAGCGTTCTCGTAAGCTCCGGATTGCACCGGCAGATATCCGGTGGTCATCGCAAACTCAATATTCTGAGCTTCTGCGGTAAACCATTTTAGAAAAACAGCAGCCCCTTCCTGCTTTTCCGGGCTAGAATTTGCGACGCTCATACCAGCGCCCTGCTGGATTGCGTAGGGGCTGCCTCCTTCAAAGACCGGATAGGATAGGGCCAGAAAGTCGATCGGCAGCTGGGTGTTGTCCTTTTCGATCCAAGTTGGAAAATAGGCGGCTCCTGATGATGACCCCACATAGGCCGCCAAATCACCAGCTTTAATATCATCTGACCGGAATTTGCCGACGGCGTTAAAATAGCCCAAACTCATTCCGCCATAATAGGTATCAAAGATCTTTTTCATTACAGACCGGTTTAACACCACCTGCTGGTTTTGGCCGTCAATGACTTCTACCCCCAATTGCTGATTACCGATAATAACATAATTGGCAACCGAATCAACGCCCATCAGACTTTTCCCATCGCCGGCGGTTTCTGGTGTCTGAGCGTCGGTCCATTTATAATAGGCCTGCGCGGCCGCATAAACATCTTCCCAGGTACTAAGACTATTAGCGTCCTGACCGTTGGCTGCGGCAAATTCATTCCAGGCGGTTTTATTAACATAAAGCAGTTCGGTGCTTTTTACTATTGGCAGAATCAGCAGACGCTCACCATCAAACTGGCCGTCATTCAGAAATTCTTCCACATACAGGGCCTTTTCTGTTTCGCTGAAGTAATCGTTTAAATCGCATAGCTTGCCGAGTTCATCAATTTCCAACGCTTTATCCGGATAGCAGGAAAACAGATCCGGCATGGCTTCAGCATTGATGACGCCTTTGGCGGCATCAGTGACAGCTTTTTCCAATTCAGTAACACTGCCCTTAGCTACGGCATTGACCACGACGCCCTTTTCGGAACCCACGCTTTTGTTAAACGTATCCACCGCGGTTTCCAGTGCAATCTTGTTATCTCCGACATAATAATGCCACAAGGTAATAGAAACAGGACTTTTGGGATCCAGAGCTGTTTTTTCACCCACTGAGCAAGCCGTCAGCAACATCAGCACACTTAAAACCAGACATGCCAGTTTAATCTTTCTTTTCATTTTCTTTCTTACTCCTTTAACCTTAAAACATTCGAAAAACACTACTGCTATCATACAACTATTTACATACCTATTACCAGTTTTTCTTTCAGAATTTTCCATCGCTTACCGATCTTATGATTTACAGCATCAATTTACTGCCATTCTTGATCATACCGACAATCATTTCTCAGTTTCCTTAAAAAGACAAAAGCCGATGCTGCATTTTTATCTGCAGTACCGGCTCAGACTAAAATCTCGGTTATGATCTTCGGGATTTCTCCTGATGATATTTAGATCCTTATTTCCAGATGTCTTTTTCGGGCATAATCTTCATCAGACATTTGTCATCACCCATTTTGATGCTTTTGAGGAGTTCCACCTCAACTTGACACTGGAACGCTTTTTCAAAAAGCACCTGGCTATAACCGGTGGTACATTGACACCAGGTATCAGTCTCCAGACGGTCAACCCCTTCCAACATTGGGCAGGGACAAAAAGGAAACTGCAGATAAAGTTCCCCGTTATCGCTAAAAAGCCCGGCCGCATTGGCCTTGTCCAGCTTCCCGAATTCTTCCAGACTTGTGGATGCTGCAACCAGATCTTTTACCAGCGCCAATTTCTCATCCATACCGTAGCCGCACTGACAGTTTCTTCTGATCTGCACAACAACATCCTGATCAAAGTGGTTTTCCAGCCGTTCCATCGTTGCTTTTACCCATGCCGGATTATCCTCGCTTTTCGCCGGTTCATTCGAGCCAAAAACGATTGCTTTGGCAGTATCCTCATTGCTTTTATCTTTGACCGCCTGATAAATGACCTGTTCCTGAATTTTTCTGATATCAAACATATTATCATCCTCCGCTTTTGTTTTATTGATGCACCGGTTCGGCTTAATTGATTGCTGCAACTTTTCTATTTATAAGATTTTCATATTAAAGATTTTCAAAAAATTATAAACAGACCTCTTTTAAACCGACCGCTGTCCCTTGACAATTATCATTATAAAAGAAAGTCTGTGTCATTACTTCTGAATTCTTGCGCTATTTAACGGGGATACACAAATCCATGATTACCTGACTGTTTTCTCTGTCCATCTTGCGATAAATATCAAGTCCATAGCGTTCGTCCATTTCATAATCACTGTTTGGCAACCAGATATTAAAAATGCCCTGTAGGGTTTCATAGATATTCTTGATCAAGCCATCATAGCGGTAAACGGCAAATTTCCCACCCTCAATGGTCGTGATATTCTCGAGCCGACAGTTCGCCTCGACAGTCATACAAAGATCATACAAACATTGGCCGACCCTGGTAATGGCAGGATCATCGTAAAAACGTTCAATCAGAAGGGTGTCGGTGTTGACATACCCTTGATACTTCGCTGTAAAGACCGCCCATTGCTCTCCCAGATCCAGATAATTTCCGAGATACCGCTCATAGATCACCCTGAAATCCGCCAGCTCGCAGATCTTTATCTTCTGGTCATATACCTCAAAGGATTGAAATCTTGCCATCTGATCCAGAATAAAAGGGTGAGGGGCACAGCTGGTATTCACTGTTTTGCGAAATTCCGCCGGGGACAGGTGATGGTGTTTCTTAAAGGCGATGCTGTAATTTGATGAACTATAGCCATAGGTCATCCCGATATCGGTAATCGATTTATCCTTGCCTAGCTTCATTTCAATGGCGCTTTGTTCCATTTTCAGACGCTTGATAAAGGCATAGACCCCTTCACCTGTTTCGGCTTTGAAAACTCGGCAAAAATAATACTTGGAAAGATGACAATAATCCGCCACATCTTCGATGGCGATTTCCTCATTCAGGTTTTCAACGATATATTCGATGGCTTTACTGACCAATTCATTTTTCAACATCCAGCTCCCTATTTTAGTGAAATTTTTGCTGTCTCCATATTCATCGTTGTCTTCCGGCTTAAAAATTCATCCGCTTTGTTTATCCCCAGTCCGAAAAAGCCCGATTTAGTGCATCAATCCGCTTCATCAAACTCTGCTTGACGATTTCACTGCGTTCGGCTATTTCAAACCCATGAATGGTTCCCTTGGTCTGATGCAATTCAACCGAAACACCACTTTCTTTTAGCTCCGCAGCAAAATTTATCCCTTCATCCCGCAGGCAGTCAAATTCGGCAACTTCAATATAGGCCGCCGGCAGGTTGGCAAAGGTTTCCGCTTCCATGGGCGAAGCATAAACCCTATCTGAATGAAGGGCATCCTTTAGGTAGAGTTTCCACATTTTCTGATTCTGTCGGGCATTCCAAAGCGGTGTATCAACAAATTCTTTTATGGAATCAGTCATCTGCCGGGCGTCGGTAACCGGATAGATCAGCATCTGAAAACTGATTTTCGGTGCCTTTCGATCCCGGGCCATCAGACAGACGGCCGCCGCCAGCGCGCCGCCGGCACTGTCGCCGCCCACGGCAATTTTTTCAGGATCAACGCCGATTTCTGCGGCATTTTGATGGACCCAATTAAAAGCGGCATAGCAATCTTCAACCCCGACCGGGAAAGCATGTTTGGGAGCCAGCCGATAGTCAACGAAAACCACCTTACAGGGGGTATGCTTAGCATATTCACAGATCAGATGCTTATGAAAGGCTGCTGACTTCAACACAAAGGCTCCGCCATGGAGATACATCAGACAGGGCAATGGCGCCTCTATCTCCTCCGGTTCGTAGATAATAATCTCCACCGGTTCGTTATGATAGCCGGGGATTCTTTTTCTGATTTCACGCACCCCGTGATTCGGCAAGCGTTTATTAAAACTTCTTTCAATAATTCCATTCATCAGCGGTAATAAACCTGGTGCCATTGGTGTTTTTATCTTTTCATATTTTATAAAGTCCGGATGGATCGGGTATTTAGTCAAAATGCTCCTCCTGCTAAATAATTAAAGTTTTTAAAACCAAATCGCTTATTTTCTACTCTCTGATCAGGGCATATAGCTTCATATCCTCAAACTGTCCATTCTTAACCGCGTTTTTTCTTAAAATCCCTTCTTGCTGAAAACCGGATTTCTCCAAAACGCGGCCGGAGCCGATGTTGCGGACGAAGGGCTCGGCAAAAATCCGGATGATATCGGTTGTTTTAAAAATAAGTTCACAGATCTGTTTTACCGCCCGGGTTCCATGTCCCTGTCCCCAATCGGGTTCGGCAATATAATAACCCAGTTCAGCGGTTCTAAAATGGATGTTTTCTTTGCGGAACACACCAATGCTGCCAATGACCCGATCCTCATGAGTGATGGCATAAGCAAAGGTTTCGTCTTCATCTGAATCCAGCATGGCCTGAATGTATTCTTTTGCATCATCGATGGTATAGGGAAAGGGCAAGCCGTCCCGCAGATTAGCCAGAATTTTCTGATTGTTCAGCATCTCCGAAAGCTGCTGCGCATCTTCTATTTTCCATTTGCGTAGTGTTGTTTTCAATTAAATTTCCTCCTCATTCCAGCGGTAGCGCTTATTCGTTCGCAAAATCTCAAGATCACAGTGCAGACAGAGTCCGTTATGACAGCAAATTGGTTCACCGCATTTGGGGCATGCCCACCGCTCGTTTTCACTTTTCAGAAACGCCGTCATCCCATTCTTCTGAATGGCTTTCAGGTTTTCAATCATGCTCATATGATATTTGGTCCGATAACGCTTATCCAATCCCTTTAACCGCTTGCAGGGAAAGTCACTGCACTCATAACAAAAACGAACCCGGCCGTTTTTAAGCAGTTCACACTGATCGCCCATATGGGTGCAGTTTTCACCTCTGGGAATACAGCCGGGACAATACTTCCGATTAAATCCCTGCTTTTTTAAATCACCTTTTTTCATTTGATAGGCGACACATAGGCTGCAATTCATGCCGCAGGGGGCAATTAGATTTTCTTCCATACAAATTACCTCTCATTATTTAGAATCTACTGATTTAATTGCCTATGGCAGTCTTTCGCTTTCTTTCAAATGGCTAACTACACCATCATCTATCTAATACGATAATTTAATGGGCTAGCTGTCGATATTTTAATTTTAGCATAATAATTGCTGTGTTGACAAAGAAATAATTCTGGTTTACACTAATAATATGAACAAAATTAATATTTATTCATATTATTGAAAGGTGAACAAGTGCCAAAAATATATTCGAACGAAAAACGACAAGAAATAAAAAATCAGCTTATGACGGTTGGCTTGGAATTGATCAAACAGCATGGTTTAAAAAAAATGAGTATACACGAGCTTACAAAAAGAGTGGGCATTGCCCAAGGTACCTTTTACAATTTTTTCACCTCAAAAGAAATGCTGGTTTATGCACTTGCTGAAACCTACCAGCAAAGCATCAATCATCAGCTTGAAGAAATCATTCAGACAAAAGGGCATCTTGAACGAACTGATTTGCGCGAATTATATGATTGTATGTTTTTGAAAGATGAGAACAATGTTTATCGTTTCCTGACCAGAGCAGATCTTCAGAACTTATCCACCAGACTTCCCAGCGATTGTTTTCATAAAATGACCGATATAAAAGCAGAAATGGAAAGAAATTTACACCATGTGCGTGAAAAGAAAGAGCAGTATGATCTCGATGCAGTCATTAACTGGATTCAGATCATGAATCTCACAATCCAGAATAAAGATATCTTGGTAGCAGCCGGGATTGAGAAAATGATCCTTCAGCTGATCGAAAATATGTTAGATGAATTATTTTAGCAGACAACGAAAGGAAAACAATGATGAAGTTCTATGAATACGGAGATAAGAAATCACCATCGATCATGCTCATCCACGGTGCCGGTTGGTCCTATTGGCTTTATTTACAAGAAGCCAGATTATTGCAGCATGAATACCATGTAATCTTACCGGTAATCGACGGACACGGCGAAGCAGCCGAGGTTCCTTATCGCTCTACCGAAAAAATTGCTGATCAGTTGCTTGATTATATTGACCATAACAATGATGGCAAACTTTTCGCCCTCAGCGGAGTTTCTCTGGGCGGACAGATCGCCATTGAACTCTTATCAAGAAGAGCAGACCTTGCCGAAAAGGCGATTATCGAAAGTGGCCTGTGTATTCCCCAGCCAGTTCTTTTGAAATACAGTCTCTTTGTCTATAAACTTTTTGGCAAATGGCTGTTTTCAAAAAAATTTAATCAGTGGGCACTGACGATGCTTCCAAAACAAATGCATTTACCTGATGATATTGCCGAATTATATTTGCGAGATATCCCCGCTGTTAAAGTTGAAACAATGAATCGGGTTTTTGAAACCTATTATAAATATGAACTGAAAGACAGTTTAAAAAATAGCCAGAGCGACATCATTTACTGGTATGGCAGTAAAGAAATGAAATGCATTAAAGCCTCTGGAGCCCTATTCCAAAGCTATGTGAAGAACTGTCAATTAATTGAATTGCCGGGTTATCGTCATTCCGAAATCAGTGCTTATCATCCCGAAGAATGGGTGAAACGAGCCGAGCAGTTTTTCGCAAATAAATAAGCCCTCATCCGATTGGTAGGGCGAGGTTAGTATACATTGTTAATAAGCTCATTCCAATGATAACAACATATGGCGAATACTTAAACATTGGATCTTTAAGCAGCTCTACAAACATGATGAACAGTCCGACCAGGAAAGCGACCAGTCCGAAATCGAAAAATACGGCACTGATATTAATTTTTTCCCAGGGCAACGCGATAAAATTTATATAACTCGAATGTGAAAAACAAATCAAAAAACAAGCCAAAGCCACAAAGGCATTTGACAGTCTGATTGATCGTTCGATATTTTTTGTCGTTCTTGAGAAAATAATCAAATAAACTACAATAATCATGGCTCCGCTTATCAGTAACAGATCATTCATCTCGCCCTCCAATTTCGACCTCTTCTTTTTTGTAAGCCCTCGTTGTTTAATGTTGTCCCACCATAGCCAAACCAACCGGTTGTTTTTTTCATTGTATCATGTTGTTGCAGACAAGACAAATGAAACGTCTCCTTGTCCTTCAGGATATTTTCATGCTATAATTTGATAGTAAAAATTCTCAAATTTTAGCTGTCAGCTTTTTTTGATAACGCTAAAAACTAATTCGCTTTTTAGTCGATACTGCCATTATGAGCTGAATGATTTATTGCATCTGGCCGATTTAAAAATGTATGAAATAAAAAACAGAAAGCGTAATATTATAAGCTAATATTACGCTTTCTGTATCTTGATATTAATGTCGCAAGCCAGTAATCTTTATTTGATCGAGGCCTCATAAATCGATTGGATCGATTCATCTAATGTCTTATTAAATTCGTCATCACTTTGGTTAGCATTGAGTCCTTCGGTTAGTGCTCTTGAGAAACTGGCTATCAGTTTGGGATTCTTCGCTAATTTTTTATTTGATTCTTCTCGGGAATAGCCGCCCGATAGAGCAACAGTTCTGAGAACATTTGGATGCACGATAATCTCTTGATAAAAATTATCAACCTCTGGAATGGTCAGCTTAAACATAAACTGTACATTCGTATCCAACGTTTTCAGGTGTTCGAGGATTTCTTGTTTGAGTATGGCTTCGGCTTCGGCCTTATTGGGTGTATGAATATCAACCTCTGGCTCTAAAATCGGAATAAACCCTGCCGCTGCGATGGCCTTGCCCAATTCAAATTGTTGATCGACAATGGCTTTGATCCCTGCTGGATTGGCTTCTTTGATGACTGAACGCATTTTTGTTCCAAAGATATGGCGCTCTTTTGCGCGATCCAGTAACGCATCAAGATCAGTAATCGGTTTCATTAATTGAACGCCATTTTCCAAATCCAATAGCCCCTTATCAACTTTCAATATTGGTAAGATTCCCTTAGTATCCCAAAGATAATCAGCACTATATTTTCCATCTACTTTCAGATCCATTGTTTTTTCAAACAGGATCGCTGCCAGTATCCGTTCTTTGGTAAACGCAGGGCTCTTCATAATTCTTGAACGCATCTCGTGAACCATTTGAAACATCTCAGCTTCATCTGTATAAGCTTCTTTGGGAATTCCATAAATTGCCAGTGCTTTTGGTGTGCTGCCACCGCTTTGATCAAGGGCCGCAATAAAACCGTTATCATTTTTCATTCGTTCTAACTGTAATATATTCATAACTACCTCCGCTTATTATATGTCTTCATTGTATTATACACCTTTTCAAAGCTTTTAGCACCACCTTAAAGCTAAAGTTTAAGAAAGAATTTTTACCGGGACGTTTACGACCCCATTGATGCAGTTATTTTTGCTGTATTCTACAATACCCAATTCGTATTTTTCAATTTAATCGCCACCGACCATTTTCATTTTGCGATTTTATGTCGAATTTTAAGCACTTTGCAAACATACCCGGTTGTCGGTTATGCGATGCTAATTCCAATAGCATTTCTTAATGAACATATCAACTATCGCTGATGCTTATAAGCTTTGCCAGCTTGACGGGCACGATAAGTTGATAGGAAGTTTCGTTTTTGAATCTCCTTGGGCGGAATTAATCTGCATTTGTGTCAAAAAAACACAGCTGCTTAAATCCGTGTCTTTGATATTGGCATCCCGTAAATCGGCTCCCAGAAAATTGGTTTTATCTAGGCTGCAGCCTTCCAGATTTGCCGCAATCATCAAAGCCATACTAAAATCTCGGCCATCAAGATTGGCCTTTTTAAAGTTTTTACCAAAATAAACTTTGCTCGCCTTCTTATCAGAAGGAAATACTGCAACTTTATCACTTACCTGTTTTAGTACTTGGTTAACCCTGGTTTTATATTCAGCTGTATCCATTACTAATATCTCAGCCAACGCAGCAGCTGTGGTCATTTGCATATTCTTATTTATCAGCATCTCCAGCTCTGCTTTCAGACGGTCATCGGTAACCAAAGACCGCGCTTCCAATAAATACCAGGCCATCTGATGGAGTTGAAATACCATCATAAAAATCTGAAAAATTTCATTGGCTTTTTCAGGATTGGTTTTCCAATTTTCATCACTGCTTTGAGTCACTTTTTGCCCTGCCCCAAAGCAATCATAAGCCAAACAGCCTCGCATCTTTTTCTTCCCCAACTGGGAATGGATAACGCAGCGGAAATCTGGCCTCAGGTGCTGGCAAGGAACACCCGCTTCCTTATTTTCCGGAAATCCATCTGATTTCATACAGTATAAGGCCACACAGCATAAACCACTGCATTTTTCACAATCGATCTTTAGGGCCGCTTCCAAATCAGCATATTTACTGGTTGCTTTGTTTTTCATCATAGTTCCAATAGTCATACCCTTAATGCACCGCGAAAGCCTCTGACGCCATAGTAAGAAGGGGCGCTGTTGTGATAGATAAAGACGTGGTCGTAACGGCGATCGCCAAAAAGCGCACCACCGAGTTTTCTGATTTCAGGAGGTGTTTTCACCCAGCTTGACGTTTTCGTATCGAAATTCCCCAACTTCTGCAACTCCTGATATTGTTCTTCAGTCAAAAGCTCAATATCCATGGCAGCAGCCATCTCAATGGCGCTATTCTCCGGCTTATGTTCCTTCCTTGAATCCAACCCTTCACGATCATAACAAACATTCCTGCGCCCTTTCGGGCTTTCTGCCGAGCAATCATAAAAAATGAATTCCTTCATCTCAGGATCATAGCTAACAACATCCGGTTCACCGCCGGTTCTTTCCATTTCATTGAGCGACCATAGCTTCTCCGTCTTAACTTCCAGCTTTGCCTTAACCTCAGCCCATTTTAAACCTTGATGGCGGTTCATATTTTGCTCGAAACGGGCGCGCAAAAGGCCGAGCAGCTCTTCACGCCGTTCTGAGGGCAATTCCCTTTTTACATTTTTCATCATGAAACCTCCTTGAAATTACTAAAATTTTCTATTGAAATACCTGAGGCAAATTTAATCTTATCCGATTTTTTTCAGTGCTTCATCCAAATTTTTAACAAAATATAGATGCTTCCCTTGATTGGATTCGTAAATAAAATCATTCAGTGCCTGGCTTGTATACCCGGAAAAATCACCAATGATTGCCAGCCGGATGCCGTAATTCACATATTTTTGGATGATTTCGCCGGCAAGACGGGTCTTCAAATCAAAAAAACCTTCTATTAATGCCTCTTTATCGACAATGATCGCATCACATTCGGTTTCATAACGAACCGTTGCCATTAAATCCAATGCGGATTGGACATCGGTGAGGATCGGTATGTTTGTATGCACATAGGCAATGCTCCTGCCGTTATTATTTAATGTTTCTATTTGCAATTATGTTTCCTCCACTCATTTTTAATTCTGCATAATCAATGCGTATAAGCACTTCGATTCATCATTTTATAAGGCTTACACCATTTATTATTTAATACCCACTTCTCAATGGATCGACCCGCGTTCAATACATTTTTTTGTTGATTGCAAGCGCGTTCGTTAGAACCTTATCCTTATCCTTGCCCTCGACATTTATTCACAGGATACGGGCTACTATTCATTTTCCCCTCCTATTCTACCTAAATAGTTTAATCTATACATATAGTAAAGTATTTTTTCTTTGTGTCACTATTTTTTACACTATGTAGCAATATGTATACACGGAATGAAATAAAAGCATAACGAACGAAACGTCTCCCTGTTACATATTGCCGTTGTCCCATCATCATGCCTCACCTAAAAGGATTAGTTGTCTTTCTATTATATCAGGTACAAGTGGGAACTAACAGTCTGTCTTCTCAATTTTCTATATGGTATAATGACCGTAGGAATAGGAGCTTGCTGACACAAGTACGGAGGGAATAAAAATGAATACTAATGTAACTATCCCATGGCAAAAAATTTATGAGTTTACGCTAACCTGTGGAAATGTGCATGACCTGAAAGCCTTTTCCGCTGAAATCCTGTCCGGCCTTGGTGAACTGTGCGACTTCGATCAATCACTTGTCTATTTTCTCGATGGCAATGGCAAGGTATGCAATCAGTATCTCCACAATATTGACAAACAATGGAGTACCATGTACCTTGAATACTACTCAAAAAGTAAGACTGGCTATTATAGCCTGGTGAAAAATTTACGGGAAAATCCTGCTAAACCGACCATCAATATCCGGGCCTGGAAAAAAGAGCCTAACACTGAATTTGTTTCTAATTATATTCATCCCCGGGGTGTTAAATTCTCCCTTGGTTTTGCACTGTTTGATATAAACGGCAAGCCGCGAACCTTATTTGCCCTTGACAAAACGAAAGATGAAAACTTCACCGAGACTGAGTTTATGACCCTGTCCCTGGCGGTTCCGCAATTAAACAATCTGCATAAGAATTTTTTCACGCAGCAGACAAGCCGACAAGCTGTTGATCAGATTTCCTGGGAAACTACAAATCTGACCGCCCGGGAGATCGAAATTGCCAATCTGCTGTGCCAGGGGATTTCACCGGCGGTCATCAGTCAATCGCTTTACATCTCCCAGTCCACAACCAATAAACATATCGCTCATATCTATGAAAAGATGCATGTTTCCAACCTCCAGGAACTGCTCGTCCGGTTACTGGCTTAAGTAGAACAATTTATCACTAAATAAAAGCCCCCTGGCGTAGTCTCCTTTGGGAGAGCGTCTACGCCAGGGGGATCAAATCACGATCTATTCAATTATGGAGTGACCATTTGGTTAGTCCTGTTTCGGTCCCGGGACACAGCCGGCAACGGTGTAACTCCATGGCTTCGCCTGATAACTGAGCAGTGAACCACCATCCACATCGATGGTCTCGCCAACGATGAAGTCCGACATCGCGGTACACATAGCCAATACCACCAGCGCCACCTCGTCAGGATTCATGGCCATCGGCGTCTCGCGGCCGTATTTACCGCGTTCCTCAGCAAACTCCGGTCCATACAGACCAACTGCTTCGGCAGCATTGGTCAGGGCTCCGGCTGTCAGCATCCCACCAGGCGCGACACAGTTGACACTGATGCCATATTGGCGCAGTTCTTTGGCAATTCCTTTGGTCATACTGACAATCGCCCCCTTGGCCGCATTATAGTGGGTCATCGTACCCAATTTAACGGCGTCAGAACCTTTATGAGCAACCGAAGAAATGAACACGATTTTGCCTTTGCTCTTCTGCTTAACCATCACCCGGGCGGCCGCTTGGGCAATAAAATATTCGCCCTTTAAATCGGTGTTGATCACCGTATCAAACGCCTCTTCTGGCATATCCAGGAACGAATACATTGACCACACCGCCGCATTGGCCACGACAATGTCAACGCTGCCGTATTGTGCCACTGCATAATCAACCGCGGCATAACAGTCAGACACCTTGGCTACATCAGTCTGGAACCACCTTACTTCAAAATCTCTGGCCCGAAAATCAGCCTCGGCCTTTAGCCCGGTCATTTCTTTTCGCGATGCAATGACCACCCGCACGCCGGCCTCGGCTAAACGGTTTACGACGTTATAACCCAGCCCGGTGGCGCCACCGGTTACGATCGCCACCTTACCCGCCAGGTCCTTGCCGAACACTTCCGGTAGACTACGAATTTGCTGGGTACTTTTCTCAGCCATTGCTAAGATTGTATTGGCATCCATTTTCATAAAATCGTCTCCCCTAACTTATCACCTAAAATTATTTGCGCTTTTGTTTAGTTGGCGTATGAACCAGTCACACTTAACTCAGTTCATCCGCCCGTCTTGCTCTTTCTGAAGACTACCGTCTAGACTATCTTACCGTGTACTTTTGTTCCAACTGGTTCAGGAATTTGTCAAGTTCCTGCGCATCCATGTGAAAGCCGTGCTTATCTTCGGGATATACACCAGTTCGAACATCATTGGCCCAGCCAGCGTATGCGGTTGCGGCCCATTTAAAGAAATCACCATAGGCCTTGGCATGAGCAGCCGCTGATGGCATCATATTGAAGGTGTCGAAGTCAACCATTTCGGAACCGTCAGCGTCACCACCGGCACAAATAGCCACCACGGGCACACTCAGCTTCTTGGCGATGGCGTTGGTAACTTCGATGGGGGTCAGTTCAATGGTCATTCCCATCATCCCGTTTTCCTGATACTCATAAGCCATCCGGAAAACATCCATGGCGTCTTCAGCGGTTTTACCCAAACGTTTGTAGCCACCATGCCGACTGGTCTGCCAGCCCGACAGCGCCCCGACGTGACCAAACACAACCAGATGGTTATCGGCCATATACTTCAAAGTCTCGTTACTGACGCCCATTGGCAGCAGGGAATCAGCGCCATTGGCCATATACAGGGAGCCGTTTTTTAATGCCTCTTCTTTAGAGCAATAGGTCGGGGTCTGCATATAGAAGTTAAGATGGATCAGCTGCGCCGCACTGCGGACGTCGCGAATCCGCCAGCTGGCGTTAGCAATCTGCATCTCGGTGTTCTCACCGGGAGTCGTCAGGCGACAGATGTCGCAGTCAGCCATTTCAGCGGCCATCACAAAATACTTGTCGCGGTCGGCTGGGCACATCTGCACAATCTTCTCGCCATTATCCTTCTTCTCCTGAAGATAGGCGATTGATTTTCGGCCTTTTTTCATCTTGGACGCTTTAACACCTTGTTTTTCTTCTTTACTGATTTCGACTTCGTTGTTTCCTGTTTCTGTTGACATATGAAATCCTCCTTTTAATTTGGGTCGTAGCCCATCATTCCAAACACGTCCGAACTCCACATCCTTTTCAGATGGTTGGTGTCCGTTTTTCACACGACGACCATCTTATTTGCCAATCGTGTAATCCTTTGCATGTTTTCTTGGGTTAACTATATCAAAAAGAGTTTTATCGAGTAATTAGCAAGTTTATGTATTAAAAATCATTAATCTTACCTATTTTGTGAGCAATAAAAACGTGATATATTTAAAAATTTATCAAAATTGCAATATTAAATTAGATAACCCATCCAGTAATATTTTCCCATTATCAAAAAACGGTTCTTGACAAACCAGCTATTTGGTATTACTATATAGCTGTAGTAAGTAATACTAAATAGTGTGGAGGTGATTATCCTGGAAAACTTAACGGAGATGTTCAAAGGCCTGCTTGAGGGCTGTATTCTTGAGATTATTAGTGGCGGCGAAACCTATGGCTATAAAATCACGCGGCGGTTGAATGCGCTGGGCTTCACCGATGTTGTGGATGGAACGGTCTACACCATTTTGGTGCGGCTTGAGAAGAACAAACTCGTCGATATCGAAAAAAAGCCGTCCGATATGGGTCCACCGCGTAAGTTTTATGTGCTCAACGACGCAGGACGCAGGGAACTGCAGCAGTTCTGGAAAAAGTGGGCATTCGTATCATCAAAAATAAACGAGTTAAAGGAGATCAAACAATGACTTTTTGGGAAAAAATCACTGGTAGCGATATGACTAAAGAATTGAAAACTTTTGAATCCCGGGCCCAAAAGCTGCCTAAAGATTATCAAGCGGCCTGGCAAAAAATTAAAGCCCATCTCTGGCCCCACTCCGATTTCACGGGTCGCAACCTGATGCCAATTCTTGACGGGGTGCTGGGCCTGCTCGAAGAAACCGCGGCGGACGGTCAGCGTGTCCAGGAAGTCTTAGGCGACGATATCAACGGCTTCTGTTCAGCCCTGGTCGGCGAAGAAGGGGCCAACGCTTATCGCGACAAGTGGCGCGAGCAACTTAACGATAATATCGCTAAAAAATTAGCTAAATAGGAGGTTAAAATGAGAATTCAAGATATCATTGAAGGTAAAAAAGAATGGCGGGCACACATGGCCCGGGTCAAAGCACTCCCGCAAGATTATCAGGTTGTTTATAAAGAAATTCAAAAATATCTCTTTAAGGTCGGGCCGGTTGAGCTAACCGAAGGGACAGAATTGCTCTCGGGGATTGTCGATCTTTTTGAAGAAGGCGTGGCTCTGGGGAAAGGCGTACTCGAAGTGACCGGCCGTGATGTAGCGGCTTTCTGTGACGATCTAATCAAAGATTCAAAAACATACGCGGACATCTATCAAGCATCGGTTGCTCAAGAAGTTAATCAGGCCATGAAAAAGATTACGAAAATCTAAAGCGGCAAAAGCGATACCTCATAATTCCCTTAACGCAACTAATGCTGACATTTTTTGTGCCATTATGTTAACATCAATTGATGGATGTCGTTGCCGAAAACTGATAAAATAGGCACAGGTGGTGAAAATATGAAAAATGTGATTAGTATGAATTTACAAACCCTACGAAAAACTCATCAGTACACTCAGGAAGATGTGGCCGAAAAGATCGCCGTTTCCCGGCAGTCCGTTGCTAAATGGGAAAACGGCGAAAGCTTACCGGATATGAATAAATGCATTGCCCTGGCTCAGCTTTATAACATTTCCCTTGATACCCTCGTCAATGGCACCGAAACAGCCGGAGTACCTCTACCGCCAAAAGGCAAGCACGTTTTTGGTACGGTGATTGTTGGCGAGCGGGGGCAAATTGTCATTCCCAAAAAAGCCCGGGAAGTCTTCCAGATCAATCCCGGCGACAGCCTGATAATTCTCGGTGATGAGAATCAGGGCGGGCTGGCGCTGATTGACGCCAATCGATTTATCAGTCAGTTTGAATTTGTTAAACAAGGTTTGGGCTATGCCGATCATACCACTAAGGATAACGAAAGTGAAGATTAAAAAAATGCAAGTAGTCCTGATTGTTTTGGCATTTTTAGTAATTGGCGGTACCGCCGTTCTTGGTTATTTTTTTTACAGCAATTTACATCCGATTGATGATCGCTATCTCCAACAGACTATGGCCGCTGGCTTTACTGAACAAACGGCCACGCTGGATAATGGTTCGGTTATTAATTATGGCGAGGGGCCCGATAACGGGCCCGCCCTGCTGTTAATCCACGGACAGGGCGTTTCCTGGGAGGATTATGCCGCGGTTCTGCCGGAGTTATCGAAAACATATCATGTTTTTGCAGTGGATTGCTTTGGCCACGGTCAATCCAGTCATGATCCCGCGCTTTATTCCTGTACGACAAACGGCCAGGCCCTGATCTCGTTTATGGAGCGAGTCATCGGTGAAAAATGCTTTGTCTCTGGTCATTCTTCTGGCGGGATCCTGGCTGCCTGGCTTAGTGCCAACGCACCGGAGCTGGTCAGCGGTGTTCTGCTTGAAGACCCCCCGCTCTTTTCCGTGACCCCTGAGGAAATGCAGGAAGGAGCCGGCTGCTTTGCCTGGAAAGATACCTTCACGACCATTCATAGCTTTCAAAATCAAACCGATGAAACAGATTTTGTTATCTACTATTTTAAAAATGGCTACATGGTTTCCCTTTTCGGCGGCCTAAAAGAAAAGGTGGTAGCAGCCGTTGAGATGTTCCGAGAAGAACATCCCGGTCAGGGGCCCAGAATCTACTGGATCCCCTATTCCTGGCTGCGACTGATGAATACCATTGATAACTATGATTTGGCCTTTGGCGAGACCTTTTACGATGGTTCATGGATGAACGGGATCGATCAGGAAGCAATGCTAAAAATGATTTCGGCTCCGACAATTTATCTGAAAGCCGAAACGAATTACGGTAAGGACGGGGTTTTGTACGCCGCCAATACCGATGAAGATGCCCACAAGGTTCAGGCTTGCCTCTCCGAATGCGAAATCATGACCATTAAATCCGGCCATGACATCCATTATGAGCATCCCGACTTTTTCATTTCCGCAGTAAAAAACCTGCCGGATAAAACAAAATAATTCACCAACCACATAATCCTGGCCGCTGTTTCATCAAAACACGAAGAGCCAACAGAAAAATTGCTGTTGGCTCTTCGTGTTTTGCCACAATGACATTTTTTCATTGACAATCGCCATTTAATTGTGTAAAATATAATTGTCTAAAATTTACATGGATTATTATCCTGAGGAGAATCACAATGAATATAAATTTTCCCGTTGAAGAAACTGTAAAAAAACGCTATAGCGTCAGAAACTATAAAGAACAGGCGATTGAATCCGATAAGCGAAAAGCCATTGAAACTTTTATTGATTCATTGGAAAACCCCTTTGGTCCAAAAATCAAGTTTCATACCCTTGATATCAAAACTGGGCCAAACACCCAAAAGCTTGGTACCTATGGGGTCATCAAAGGTGCCAGTCACTATATCGGTACAACGATCACACCGGAACCGATGGCCCTGGAAGCGTTGGGCTATGAATTCGAAGCGTTAGTCCTTTATCTGGCCGATCTGGGTCTTGGTACTTGTTGGCTGGGTGGCACCTTTGATCGGCAGAGTTTTTCCAATGCGATGCAAATCGAAGCCGGTGAAATTTTCCCGATCATCACCCCATTTGGATATGCGGCCGACCACAAGCATTTTAAAGAAAAAGCCATGCGTAAACTGATCAAAGCTGATCAACGTAAAGAATGGCAGCAATTGTTTTTTTTAAATGACTTTCAGTCGCCACTGACGGCAGCCACTGCCGGTGACCTTGCCTTTGCCTTGGAAATGGTACGATTAGGACCATCAGCATCCAACAAGCAACCCTGGCGAATTTTAGTCAAAGAGGGCAACTGTCATTTTTATGAGGCTAAGGAACCGGGATACAGCAAAGCCTTTTCCTATGATATCCAGCGGGTTGATCTGGGCATTGCTGCCGCCCATTTTGATTTTGCCATGAAAGAAAGTAAAATCGACGGTCATTTTGTTAACTCTATCCAACCGGAAATTGACTTGCCTAAGCACGTGGAGTATGTCTTTTCATGGATCAGGGCATAGTTTAACCCACGATTTCCCTGGTGGCGGATATGTGTCTTATATGAGGACAATCCGCCACATTCTTTATTGTTCCCAATCCGATAAGTTATATTTATCCAACCGCGTTTGCGATAATTTAATTCCTTTTTCTGTAATTGCTACTGACTTGGATTGTGGATCTTCTACCAATAATTCCTGCATATAATTTCAACAAAAATCGTTATTAAGAGTATCATTATACCCATTCTTTCGTTGCTCTGCCACTGTCTTTCCTGGGGTAGATACTTTTCAAACCTTCATAAAACAAGTGCGCATTTAAGATAATCCCTTTGTGTTTTTCACCTTCGACAATACAATTCTTAATATTTGTCAACTGTTCTTTATATTCCGTAATATTGGTTTCCCATATCTCGTCTTTACTTCCAATTATTTGGAAGATCGGGATCTCAAGCTTAATATCACTCGAAATTGAACTATTATTTTGATCAAGTGTGGATGCATTTTGCAGCATCATGCTCGCCAGCATTTCCTTGTCAGTGTTATTGATTGCCTTAACAAAGTATTTCGTCAGCTCGCGACTATTTTTTAAATCATAAACCTTTTCGAAGTCTGGATATTCCGCCGCAAGCTTCCCCAGATTCTTTTTGTAAAAACTTCTGGTAATCTTTTCCAATAGATTTGTCCGATATAAGAATCCCTGAATCCCCTTAACGCTCTTTAATGAAGGTGATGAAGCCATTAAAATAACCTCATCAACTCTTTCATCTAGTCCTGCTAATTCAATTGCTATTGGCCCACCATAGGATATCCCAATGGCAGTAATTTTTTCACGAATGCCTATTTTATCGAGCAGCGCTTTCATATCTTCGGCGTGCTCTTTTATTGTAAGTTTTTGCGAAAGCGGACTACTTAAGCCTTCGCCTCTCCGATCAGGCAGTATGACCTTTGTGAAAAAGCCTTGTTCAATCAGCCACTTGGCGGGCCTTAGAAGCATGGTATGGTTTCCGCCTGAACCGCCGCCATGGATGTAGATAGCCGTTTTCCCCTGTTGTTGAATAGAAATGATCCGTGTGTATAATTTTATGCTCTTGTATATTTCGTAATGATCTAATTGTTCAGTGAACTGAATCCGATTGGTGATTGTTAAACTCATGCTTCTTTCCTGCTTTCATTTTAAGTTTTCGAATTTTGGTTTCAGCGCATGCTTTCTGCCAGAAAATCGATGATGCCGATCAACACGGTTATGACCTCCTCATCCTCCTGGTAGTCATAGAACTCTAAATTACTAATACTGACTACACTTACATAAGCTGCTGTTTTGCTATTTAAATCCTTTCGAAATTCCTTTTTCTCAATATAGGCATCAATAACTGCTTTAAATACCTTCAAGGATTTCGGCATTTCTATTTTTAAAATTTCTTTTTTAATGTGCTGCGGACACTGCTCGAGGAATTCCCGTTTCAAACGAGGCATTTGATCGTTCGAAAGCTCGAGTTTTTTTAATGCCATAATGTATTCCATCATGTATTCTCTAAAACTGATAAATGGGATATTTGCCTTAATACTCTCAAATATATCTAACTTTTTATCACCAACCTCAGTAAATAAATATATATACAAATCATCTTTGTTCTCAAAATACTGATAGAAGCTTCCTTTAGGTATTTCGGCTGCACGCACGATACGATCGATCGTTACATTGCTATAATGAAATTTTGAAAATTGATCAACAGCCGCAGCCATTATCTTTTGTCGCTTTTCATCTGGTAGATTAAAAAATGTATCTCTTGGCATGGGATTTTCTCCTAAACGCAATGTGACCATAAGTCATATGACTTATGGTCACATTGTCTCATGTATTTTATTTCATGTCAATAGCACCTCGGAAATTCCACTTCATATCTTTATCATTAAAAGCCGCTGCTATTTTTAGATTCTTTTGAATAATCCGTAAATACTGTGATTCAATCGCGATGCTAAAGACTACACAAAACTTATTATTGGTGTTTCTGCTTCACGGCCAAACAATACCAGATCCCTGTTGAAACAGGATAGTTGGATCTGACCCCATGAATTCAATAAAATTCAAAGAATAATTAAATATATTGATTTATGCATTAATTATATTAATATTATTGTTGACATATTTAACTCTTGGTAGTATATTATAATCAAATAAGCATAGGAATGGTGAAAAAAATGAAGTACAAAGCTCCGGGCAGATGTCCCATCTGTGGTGAAAAACTTTCCATAACCAAACTAAGTTGTTCTAAGTGCACCACCACCATTGAAGGTGATTTTGAGCCTTGTGAATTCTGCCGGCTGCCGGATGAAGATCTTCAATTTATTAAAATATTCATCAAGTGTCGGGGGAATATCAAGGATGTTGAAAAAGAACTGGGAATTTCTTATCCGACAGTACGCGGTAAACTGGACACGGTCATCAGAGGTCTGGGCTATGAAGTACCCTCTAAAGAACTGATTAAGGAAAACGAAAATAAAACAGCCGCCCGAAATGAAATCCTGGATCAATTGTCAAACGGTGAAATTACCTCAAAAGAAGCAACTGAACGTATTAAAAATTTATAAAAAAAGGGAGATTAATCAATGAACGAACAACAGAAAATATTGGAAATGATCGAAAAGGGGCAGATTACTGCTGCCGAAGGAATGGAACTGCTGGAAGCTCTGACTGTGACCAAGGAAGTGGCAACCATTCAGGCCGTTGCCACAACTGGCAACCATAACTATAAATTCTTTAAAGTTAAAGTGACCTCGGATAATAATACCGTCAATGTCAATATCAATATCCCGATCCGTCTGCTGACGACGATCGGTGAAATTGCCGACCGAATGACGGCAGTGCTTCCTCCAGACGCCAGAAAAGATATGGAATCAAAGGGGATTGATCTTTCCGGCATCGATTTTGCTAAGATAGTCGAAGAGGTAATTAGTGGTACCCTGGATGAACCAAATATCGTTGATGTGGAAGCCTGGGATGAAAACAGTCAGACCATGATAAAGGTACGGATCTATGTCGAATAGAGGCTTTCGCAGCTTATGGATCCGGCTTCAGCTTGAGGATAAACTGTTCTTAATGATTCCCTTTCCCATTCCATTATATATTTTTGAAGAATTACTGGACAGTTTTCTGGACATTCTGAACATCGCCTGTTTTTTTGCCCCAAAGGCACCTGCTCCGAATGCATCTTCCCGGGTGTCAGTCCCTTTAGTAAAAGAGCTTGTTGTCGCTGTCATTATCCTGCTGCGGTCTTTAAACAGCGATGAGCCCTACGACCTTGTCGATGTTACTACTGACAAGGCCAAAGTTTTGATTAAAATCAGATAACCTGTTCTGGGAGGTAAATAATGAAAAAGCTGTTCATGAAATATCTATCAATCATTGCGACGATTTACTTGCTGTCACTCGTCTTTTTCAGCATTCATATCGACAGCATTTCGGCTCTGCTAATCATGGGATTGGTGTTATTGGGCGTAAATTTATTGTTAAAACCGATTCTGCTACTGATTACCCTACCGCTCAGTCTTCTCACCCTGGGCTTATTCAGTTTCATTGTAAATGCCTGGATGATTATGATTGCAGACCATTTTGTGACCACTATCAGCATGGGTGGTTTTCTTAATTCATTAATTGCCGCTTTCATCATTGTTCTATTCAATCATCTATTTACGGGTATGACTAAAGCATCTTGTTAAGCGATTACCATCTTTAACTAGGCCATAGCATGACAAAGGGATGTTGCTGGACCGATGTCTTGCTGTTTCTCGTTAAAGGCCTGGTAATTAGGTAACTCATTAGTGCTTTAAAATTCTTATTGACATTGCAAAACCTATCATATATAATCAAAGACAAATACAGTCCGTATTATCTTTATGGAGGAACTGCGATGAAGTATACGAAAGCAACAAATTATGCTTTGCATATAATGGCCTATTTCGTTAAACATGAAGGCAAAGACAATTTAAGTCTTCAGCCTTTGGCTAGTCACATGAATATATCCCCTACCTACATGTCCAAGATATTAACTCAATTAGTCAAGGCTGACCTTATTCAGTCTGCAGCCGGAGTAAATGGCGGTTATAGTCTTCGGAAACCAAAGACTATAATCAGTTTTTACGACGTCATTCAAGCCATTGAAGGCAGCGGCGCACTGTTCACTTGCGAAATGGACGAGAATCAAGCTTGTCAAATCGAGGGGGTTATGAGAGAAGCCGAAGAGAAGATGGTGAATCATCTCAAAGAAAAACGCATTTATGACATTGTCTGAAAAATGAGCTCGAAACAACGGCAGTAGTAACTGCTCATTTTTTGATACAATTATAGATAATTACAGTCTGCATTGTATTTTATAGGAGGTTTTATTATGAATCACGACCATCATTGCAACCAACACGATCAAAAATTTTTAAACAAAATTGCCGTTTTAGACAGCAACCAAAGGAAGCTACTGATCCCACCCGAAACACTTATCAGCCAAATGCCCATTCAAAAAAATCATACTTTACTCGATGTCGGCGCCGGCTCCGGTTTTTTTACAATTCCGATGGCCGAAAGCACCTCTGGCAAAGTATACGCTATGGACCCTGATCCACGCATGCTCAGCGTCATCAAAGATAAGGCAAAAGAAAAAGGACTTACTAATATTGAGCTGATTCAAGATTATATTGAGAATTTATGCATTCAAACTAACAGCGTTGATTTTGTTATGGCATCTTTGATACTCCACGAAGTAAGTTCACCGACAAAAGCACTTTCAACTATATTTGAGGTGCTAAAAGCAGGAGGGCACTTGTTATGTCTGGAATATGAAAAGGACGACTTGATCGTAGAAGGACCGCCAATGTCCATTCGCATTGGCTCAAAGGACCTCGAAAAAGGGTTGTCTCTAATTGGCTTTGACATTGTGAAGAAGACTAAAATTAATGATGCGATCTATACTGTTTTAGCAGTTAAAAAGGAACAGTAAACTATCCATAACTTGTAGCCGTTAGCGGGCCACGAAAGCGCAACAACATCCCTGTAACATTCATAAAAAAGTTCGAACCGATAATTGACGGTCCGAACTTTTTTAGGTTTACAGGTTTTTTATTGTTCACGCCTTATGACAAGGGTATGACAAGGGGACGTTTCGTTTGTCATATCAACTCACTTCTTAGACTTTTACACCTCAGCAAATTCTTCTTGACTTATGTTTGCGTTGATATATAATAACACTACAGACCGACTGGTCGGTAGTGTTATTGTCATTCCCCGATGAAAGGAGGTTTCTATAAAACCAGTCACTATTAATTTATCGTCTGCCACACCGTATCGCTCATTCTGTGTCCGTGGCAATTCCGGATAATAGCATTTTGATCGCATTGATATGTAAGGCCGCATATTCATCACCGCTTAAATGCGGCATCGTCAAGCAAAGTTGGGTGGCGCCTGATAACATGGCCATGACGGCAAAACTCAAGGACTCAACATCGCCTCCTTTTAAAACCTGTTGATCAACGCCGCTCTTCACAATCTCTTTAATCGCATTCGATATTACCTCATAGATCGCCATTATCACCGGCAAAACCGCGGAGTCATCGGTGAGCGTATTGGCGAATTCTAGAGCTGAACTAAGCAAAGGGTTTTCGCAATCTCGGCCATAGTGATCTGCCAACGCCAGCAACTGTTCAGTTGGCGACATCAATTGAAATTCTGGATTAAGCCAGCTGTTGGTCAGTTGGGTAACGTGAAGGTCGAGAAGCTGAAGATAAATATCTTCTTTGTTTTTAAAATGATGATAGATATTGCCTTTACTCATCGATGTTAATTGACACAGGTCGTCCATTGTGGCTTTATCATAGCCTTTGTCGATGAATAACGAGCGCGCATGGGATAAAATAAATGCTTTAGCTTCATTGGCTGGTAATCTGTTTCTTGACACAATGCCCTCCATGGGGACCCGGTCTGGGGATCCGTTCTCTTTATAATTTGATAAACTCCATCAAAGACAATTATAGCAGAAAGTCTAACGAATATACACTCAACAAAGAAAGGAAGATCTAAATGAAAGAATTATTTCATAACAAGGTATTTAGAATTATTATGACCACCGATGCAATCCAACAGCTATGCATCTGGATCCGAAATATGGCGGTGCTGTTCTTTATCATTGAAAAAACAAATGCCAATCCGATTGCGATATCATTGATTACAATTTTTGAATATCTGCCCATATTTGTATTCTCGTATCTGGGCGGAACCCTCGCCGATAAATGGAATCTCAAGCGAACCATGATTGCCGGGGACTTCTTAAGCAGTATTTCGGTTGTCGTTATTCTTTTACTCATCCATCAAGGTTTGTGGCAAACAGTTTTTGCCGCCACCCTCGTCTCTTCAATGGTAAGTCAATTTTCAGCCCCTTCGTCGGTAATCATGTTCAAACGAAATATTGATGAAACGCTCCTTACCCCGGCGATTTCACTATCTCAAGGACTGCAATCCCTCTATCTTATCATTGGCCCAATTATTGGTACATTGCTCTATAAAGGCCTTGGAATTACCTTTTCGCTAACAATCATCGCCATCCTGTTTTTATGCTCCGCCATGGTACAATTCTTATTGCCCGCCAGCCCCAGAAAGGCTGATTACATTAAACCCAATCTGTTAGCTCAAATGAAGGAAGGCCTGGTCTATATCAGTAACGACATCGGCTTGATGGTACTATGTTCAGTGTTAGGTTTGTTTGGTTTTGCCCAAGGTCTGATTCAACCGCTGACTATTTTTATCCTGACTGATAGACTCCACATCGAAAGTGATAGCCTCCAATGGTTCTATTCACTATCCGGGGTGGGGCTTCTGATTGGCGCAATTATCTCGATGTCAATCGTCAGTAAATATAAAACCAGAACGATCTTGTTTTTGGGGATGATCGCTTTTGCCGCTGTCACCGTCGCCGAAGCGCTATCAACCGTGGTGATTCTTACCGCAATTTTATATTTCTTATCCGGCCTTATCATCGCTTTTGTTCAAGTCGCTATCAGTGTGCCCTTGATTCAGAATGTTCAGGAAGATTATATCGGCAGAATCAACGGCCTGATCACACCATTGTTGATTGCGGGAATTCTAATCGGCACCGCACTGTCCGGAGTTTTAGTTGAACAACTCACTTTAATTCCGGTGTTTATGTTGTCCGCGTTTATTCTGGTCATTTGTGGCATCATCAGCCTGGGATACCAAAGCGCACCTGAGCCTGTTGAGTTTGACCGCACCCCGTAGGTTCTGAGTATACATTTTATTACTTAGTGTATATAATACTTGACATCAAGATAAATATATTATACTATATGTACAGAAGATAATACTTACATCGAATAGGAGGAAAAAATGAATTATCAAGAGAAGAAAGTAATTACTTCAATCATTGCAGGTGTATTAGTATTAGCGACATACAGTATTTATGGGATGTCGAAGTATCTGGAAATAGGAGAAGATCTGCTAAACAATTTGGAATTCTGGGCGACTGCAATGTTAATTACTATCGGCGGTGGTGTCGTTGTTGTAATACTTATTCAGATTATCTTTCACATTATTCTTGCTGTGGCAAACGAGGTCGCAAAAGAGGTGGCAAAAAAAGTAAGTGGTGAAGGTAAAAATGAAATCTATGAAGAACTTGAAATTACAAGTATTGAAGATGAAATGGATAAACTAATTGCACTCAAAGCCATGAGAAATTCATTTATTGTGGTTGGCATAGGATTTATTATTGCCCTTTTATCTTTATATATGAAAATGCCACCAGCAATTATGCTTAACGTCATTTTTGTATCATTTAGCCTGGGATCGCTTTTTGAGGCATTTTCACAGTTGTATTTCTACCGGAAAGGGGTCAAAAATGTCTAAATTCGTGATTTCTAACAATATTAGAAAGTTGCGTTTTTATAATAATGAGATGACACAGCAGGAGCTCGCTAAAAAGACCGGTGTTTCAAGGCAGACGATTGTGGCCATTGAGAATTGTAAGTATTCCCCGTCTTTAGAGCTTGCCTTCCGTATTTCTGATGTGTTCAAAATTAAGCTAGAAGAGGTGTTTTCTTATGAAATTATAGAAGATAAAGGAAAAAAAGGGGATATCTGAATGAAGACTTACCAAATGAAGCATTAAAGACCTCTTAACAAATAGAAGTTATGTATAAATGTGCAACCATAAATTATAAAAATATTGGAGGTAAAAGAGTGAATTCTGATAAAAAGAAAATGCCGTTATGTACGAGTGAAAGATTGTCTGTACTATGGATAGTTGTGATGTTTTCGATGGCTTTTGCAGATATTCTTACCTTCGTATTGCCAGAAGCCTTGAGTGACCTGGTTATGGGTACTACGGATGTAATAATCACACAAGAGTTGCTATTAGTTATGGCAGTGTTCGTTCAGATTCCTATTATAATGATATATTTATCGCGTGTTTTAAATTACAAAATAAACCGTTGGGCAAACATTATCGCAGCAATCATTACAATAATTTTTGTGATTGGCGGGGGCTCTTTATATTTACACTATCTATTTTTTGCATCTATGGAAGTAATCTGCCTGCTGCTGATAATCTGGTATTCTTGGAAATGGAAAGTAGCAGCAGAAGGTTCTCGTACGGAATAAATGGAAATGCCGCATTACACAATATTTATACCAAAATACCAAAATACCAAAATAAATGCGAGCGTTTTTTCCATTCACTGTAAGGAGGCAACTACATGTATAAATTTTTTCGTGAAAAACTAAGTAGTAACAGTTTAAAGCAGCGCGTTCTTTTTTCAATGCTATTCTTTCTGATGCTATTTTTGGGAGTAGTGGTCATAAGCTACTTTTTTCTTCCTGAAGGATTACTAAAAAGCAAAAACCCATTGCAAAATTGGGAAACCTCTAACAATACTTTTACTCTGACACTACAAATTTTCTTTTATAATATGCTTTCTGTGTTAGTTATTGTCTTAGGCAGTCTATTTGGCCAAAAAAAAGAAGTGGAAGCAAACTATCTTTCGATCGGATACTTGGCCCTTTTTACCCAGTTTTGTATCAACGGAGTCGTATTGGGAACCTGGTCTTTTTCAATGACAAGTGAAGCTATCCCGTTGCTTGAAAGAATTGTTCGCACTTTTGATCTAACCCATCGGGCCGGGCTTTGGGAGATGCTGGGGCAATTGCTAATCACCTGTGCAGTCGCCCACATCGCCACGGTATTGTCCAGCGGTAAAAATACTGTGACCCGAAAAATTCGGGATATCCAGTTGACCACCGCTGAAAAGATTATCTTGGCAACCGGTTTTGCGTTGATGCTTGTAGGTGCTATCATTGAGAGCTTTGCTATTAATAGCTTATAGCTCACCGTGGCATGACGGGGGGACTTTTCGTTTGTCAGGCATGACGCGGGGACGCACATGACGCGGGGACGCACATGACGCGGGGACGTTTCGTTTGTCATACTCATCGCTTCAATGCCTGCCCCGCTGTCATCAAACACTGTTCATCTTCGACTGCTTGTCTGCTTAAACGATTCTGGAAAAGATGGCCGGTTCGTCCGTATTTGTTGTTGTGCGTCAGATTAATTACGCATTTTATAAACAGAGCTCTAGAGAAGAATCTCTTCAGCCCAGATTAATCATTCCTCGCTTCCGCCCTCACCAATTACAATTTTTTTGGTAAAATATGTATGCCTTATCTCTGCCGCTTGCTCAACCCAATTGTCAATGCCAATTTTTTTCATAAGGCAAAGGTTATATAATTTTATATTCTGAGGAAATTTCCCAGCCCCATCTGCCAGTGGCATCAGATATTTACATGGAAAATCAGAGCAATTGAAGCAATAGTCAACTTCCTTTTGCTTAACACAATCAAACGTTTTGCAATTTTTCCCCTGTATTTTCAAAAGAAGGCATATGTTCCCTTCTGTACAGCCTTTACAGGTTATTTTTTCTTTAGGTATCTTCATTAGCTCTGACAGTCTTTTCTGAAATTCATCGGTAACATTATTCTCGTACATTTCACAGTTAAAGCAATCAATACCACATGGTGCAACAATTTTTTCTTTCATAATCGATATCCTCCAAATAATTATTTCAGCAATTCTGTTTAAAATTGCTTTATATTATTTTAGATACTTATTTATAAAAAAGGTTACACCATATCAGCTATAATTTTTTTAATTTTATCAGATATTTCTTTTTTGTCATATTTTCGTTCTACGGTATAGAGATAATCTATCTTTTTAAGTAATGATAGATTTTTAAAATGCTCCTTTCGTAATTGATCTGTTTTCGGCTGATTATAGCCAGTCGGAAGAGGAAGACTATGATCATTCATGAATTTTATCCACAGCTGGCATTTACATGGTTTTTGGGGATCAATCAAACTGCATCTCATTTCAAACAATTCCTGAAGATGCTTTCTTCCTCTGAATAGCGTAACTTTAACGTTTTCAACTGACATATCTAGGATCTCTGCTATTTCTTTGTTTTTAAGATCAGTACAGGTTTTTAGTAAAAAACATACCCGTTGGTTTCTGGGCAGGCATTTTAAAAAAGCTTGCAGACATTTTTCGCGCAGTTCATCCATAACCAAATCATCGTCAAAATCACAATTGTATTCGATGCTGTCAAAGAATTCTTTTTCTGTAACTCCTAAATTTTCGGTTATTCTGATCAATGGCAACTTGTTTATATATTTGAAATACTTGTAGCACTCGTTTATCACAATTCTGTATAGCCATGTGAACAGTTTTGCTTCTCTCCTAAATTTACTTAAATTTTTATATGCATTTAAAAACGAATCTTGAAGAACATCCTCAGTATCCTGATGATTCTCAATCATTCTGAATGCACAAGAATATAATTTATCATATTCTTGTATGATCAGGTTCTCTAGTTCCATCTGCAAATCGACGTAATATGAATTGTTATTCATAATTATAACTATGCTTCCTTAGGAAACAAACCTCCTATTTTTTATGAGTGATCGGTGTTTGCGAAACGCCACAACCAGAATAATCATGACCTGGGGACGTTTCGTCCGTCATGTTCTCATTTTCAATGCCTGCTCCATCATCATCGGGGCAAGCGACGCGGTCCTGCCTCCAGCTACGCTATTGAAATCTTCCAAACTGCTCTACCGGCTTCTTCACTAACTTTTACAGTTGGCTGCCAACCTCTGTCAAGTAGTCCAAGCCAGACATGGCATGCGCATATCCCAATATCGACATTCGGGTGTTCCCACTTAAAGTGCTGGTATCCCGGTGGCATCGCAATGGTAATCGTATTGAAGGAATCTTCAAAGCCGAACCGCCACATTTGGGCATTTCCCGCTGAAGGCGCTTTTCGGCCTAAGTCCAGCGCATATAATATATCATCTGACAGATGACTAAAACTATCCTGATTCTCCAGCAACTCAATAATTTCTTTCCGTTTATGGCTAATCGTCTTTTCTGTGATCCTATCCATCAGTCGCAATCCGCCATCCTCATAATAACCAAGTGGCGTAATGCAGATCGCCCGCACCCCTGCGGTCTCGCCTTTTGAATACCCAAACCCCTTGTTTGCTTCTTTTAACTGGTCAGGCGATTGTAAATGGGGCATCAAGCGTTCAAGCTCTGCCAGCTTGTAATGCCCATACCAACAAGTGGAAATATTCTTGCTCTGGGCGTAAAGAATGAGCAGCTCTCCAACAAAACCCACCTGCGAAATGGAGATGCTATCGGTTTCTGCTACAAATGCAATGTTATCCGGCGGTGATTTCATCAGCGGATAGAGTGTTTTTGTCGGATCAGCATGAAAGAATCGGATCGTAACATGATGATCAAACGGAATCAGCATTGCCCTGGCAAAGTTTTTGATTGCGTCCATGACGTCTTGATCAACAGGCATCATCTGATAGCTGCGTGCCGATCGCCTGGCATCGATCGTACTCTTAATGGAAAATGTAATTGACATTTGCGGTACCTCCATAAATCTTGTTATTCTATACATGACGTGGGGACGTTTCGTTCGTCATGGTCATTGCTTCAATGCCTGCTCCACCTTCATCTTACCCACTCCCAGTACCCGGCTCAACTGGCGGATACTGCCACCACTTTCCTGCTGAATCTTTCGGATCAGCTGATTGCGCTTGTCAACAGACAGTTCCCCCAAATTCTGGTACTCGCAATTATGTTTCAGCATGTCAGTAAGCAGTTCATCGCTCCATCTCGTTTTGGGGTGGATTTCCAGACAGTCATCCTGATTTTCTTCCTCCGAAAATCGAACAAAGTCTGCCACCGTCGGAAAATAGTCTTTGATGATGCCACAATCAAGGATCGCCGGATTTCCCTGATCGACCTGGATCATTTTATGATAACTGCTCCATGGATACTCTTCCAACCGGCTAACCATTCCCGCTTTTAAGGGATTCCGGTGAATGTATCGAACCACCGTCATCAGATACTGTTCATCTTCGACTGCTTCACTGTTGAAACGATTCTGAAAAAGATGGCCGGTTCGCCCGTATTTGTTGTTGTGCAATTGAACATACCCAACGGTAATCCGTTTGATGCTGGTACCCAACTCTTCCCCTTCTTTGATCAACAGATGCACATGGTTATCCATGAGACAATAAGCGTATAAGTGAAACCCGCCAGTTTCTCTGGCCTTATTCAGCTTGTCCATAAAAATTGACCGATCCGAATCATCCAAAAAAAGATTACGGCCATCCAGACCTTTTAGCAGGACATGGTAAATCCCGGTTGCGCTTTTAACCCGTGCTTGTCTTGCCATTGCTGCTTTCACCTCCTGCTGTTTTTGTCAGTATACCACGTTTTGAACGGCATGACAAACGAAACGTCCCCATGTCATGCAAACCAGTATATCCCCAACCATCAGTAAAATCAGCCCGCTGACGATGCTGGTCAGGACTATTTTATCTCTTTTGCTCACTATCTTTAAACCAAAAGAACGGAATTTACATGTTCTTTACATAAATATTAGGTAATCGACTTGATTATTGAATAACTTTAGTTTAGAATTATTATAAATTATATATGATGACGGGAGATTATAACAATGAAATGGTTTTACAACATGAAGATCAGAACAAAGCTTTTAGTCGGATTTATGATGGTAACAGTTATCGTCGGTATTGTCGGCTACATGGGGATCACAAATATAAAAGCGTTGGATGCATCCAGCACGAAACTGTATGAACACGTGACGCTGCCAACCTCGGATAGCGGGAATATGGGTATTGAGTTTGGGAAGATCAATAGCTATATCAGAGATATGATCATTGCCGATGATCCCGCAATCATTGCGGCAACTGGCGATAAAATCGCTGCCAGTCGCGACAAAATCACCCAAATATCCGAGACCTTTGAACAGAATATTCTTGATGATGAGATGGCGCAACTGTATCAGCAGTTCATCGATTCCCGAAGGGTTTATGCGACCGAGCTGGAAGCGGTGATGGCCTTGGCCCGCCAGAATCAGGACGAAGAAGCCCTTGCCCGGATCGCAACTACCGGGGTCGCCGGGATTGCCTCGCAGGCCGAACAGGATGCCCTGGAAAAAATCCACGATATGACTGTGGAGGATGGCAAAGAACTGTCCGAGGGCAATCATAACCAGACAAACAACGTCGTGACCACCATGACGGCCTTGATGGTGATCGGCGTTCTGATGGCTCTTTCCTTAGGTTTTTTTCTCAGTTTAGTCATCAGCCGTCTGCTTAAAAAAGCGGAATATATGATCAAAGAAATGCGTCTGGGGCATTTGGGTGCGCGGCTGAATATGAATAGCCGCGATGAAATCGGCCAGATGGCCATGGCGATGGACGGGCTGGCCGATGATCTCCAAAATGTGGTGATTGCTACCATGAACCAGATTTCTGAAGGCGATGTCTCGGCGATGATTGAAGTCAAGGATGACCGGGACGAAATCTCACCAGCGCTTATAAAGACCATCACAACCATCCGGGATCTGATTACTGAATCAACGATGCTATCCCAAGCCGCGGTGGAAGGACGTCTCGACACACGCGGTGCAGCAGATGCCTTTAACGGCGGGTTTAAAGAAATTGTTGGCGGGGTCAATGATATGCTCAACGCCCTGGTTGGCTACATCGATGTCATGCCCAACCCGGTTTTAATCATTGATAATGACTTCGAAATTCTCTATTTAAATGATTCAGGGGCTCAGGTTGTGGGACTTACCAAAAAAGAAGCCCTCGGTCAGCCTTGTCATCGTCTTTTCAAGACATCCGATTGCCATTCGGAAAACTGTGCCTGCACCAGAGCGATGCGTACCGGGAATACCGCAACCAGCGAAACGGATGCGCACCCAAATGGTTTAGATCTCGATATTTCTTATACTGGGGTGCCAATTACCGATCATTCCGGGAAAATTATTGGCGCGATGGAATTTATCACCGATCTCACGGCCATCCGCAAAGAAGAACGGCGGATGATAAAAATATCGGATTATCAGCAACATGAAACACAAAAGCTGGTGTCTGAACTCACCAAACTTTCCCTGGGAAATACCGATGTTGCAATTGAGCTTGCCGCCTGTGACGCCGATACTCAGACAACCTATGAGACCTTCTTGCTTATTGGCGATTCAGTCAGTCAATGTGTGGCGTCCATCAAAGCACTGGTTCAAGACGTTGGCATGCTGGCGCAGGCCGGTATCGCCGGAAACCTTGATACCCGGGCGGATATCAGCAAACATCAGGGCGATTTTGCTCGAATTGTTGATGGTGTCAACGCCACGCTTGATGCCGTGGTGGCACCGGTTCAGGAAGCATCAGCGACCCTAAACGAACTGGCTCAGGGAAACCTCGACACCGGGATGGTGGGCACTTATCAGGGCGATTATACTATTATCAAGGACAATATGAATCAAACCGTCGACTTCCTCAAACGCTATGTCAGTGAAATCACCACTACCTTAGAAGAAATCGGCCGGGGGAACCTCGATCAGCACATCACCGCCGACTATCTGGGCGACTTCCAAGCCATCAAAACAGCCCTGAACGACATCACCGCCAATCTCAGTGCCACCATGTCCGACATTAATATTGCCGCCAGTCAGGTTGAAATCGGCTCCCAGCAGATTTCCGATGGTGGTCAGGCCTTGTCCCAGGGTACCACCGAACAGGCCAGTGCGATCCAGCAACTGACCGCTTCCATTGAAGAAGTAGCCGCAGAAACTAAGAAAAACGCCATCAATGCCAATGAAGCCAATGACCTGGCCCTGCAAGTTCGAGGTAATGCTGAAGTGGGCAATGATCAGATGCGTAAGATGGTTACCGCTATGGTGGACATTAACGACTCCTCTAAAAACATTTCTAAGATCATCAAAGTCATCGATGACATCGCCTTCCAGACCAATATTCTGGCTCTGAACGCTGCCGTTGAAGCTGCCCGGGCGGGTCAGCATGGCAAGGGCTTTGCTGTAGTTGCCGAAGAGGTAAGAAGCCTGGCCGCCCGCAGTGCCGAAGCCGCTAAGGAAACGACCGGTCTGATTGAAGGTTCTATTGACAGGGTCAATGCCGGTACGAAAATTGCTGATCAGACCGAAGAAAGCCTCAAAGAGATTTTAAATCAAATCCAAAAAGTGACCGATCTGGTCGGCAGCATCGCCCAGGCCTCTAACGACCAGGCCACTGAAATCGCCCAAATCAACCGGGGCATCGAACAGGTATCTGAGGTTGTTCAAACCAATTCGGCCACCGCTGAAGAAAGCGCCGCCGCCAGTGAAGAGCTTTCCGGCCAGGCTGAAATACTCAAACAAATGGTGGCTGCCTTTAAAATCAAGGATTCAAGCACGTCACATTCAATCAGAAAAGAAACAGTTTTCCAACCAGTAAAAACCACCAGTTTACGTCCGTCCGAAGTTACGATCAATTTGGATGATGATAGCGACAAATACTAGCCTGACAGCCCTTTGAAGCAAACGAAATAACGCACCAAATGTGGAAAAAATCATCCGCAATCGACAACTATCTATCGTGATGTTGATACAATCAGCAGTGCCGACATTCCGGTTTATGTTACAAAAGGCAACAATATTAATTGCGATTAAAACACGCTATCAGTTTATTTGGACGCAAATATATAATCAATATAGTCTTTTGCACTCCGATTGATTTCTTCATCACTTGCCTGAAATGAAGAACCAAAAACAGCAAAATGGGGGTATACTATTGCACCAACATGCTTAACACTGGCTTTGAACGGTGTAATTACTTCATCAACGGAAAAGGAAACTGAACCTGTGGGTAAATAGTTTTCTTTTTTATCGCCAATTGACAAAGCGATTCCGAATTTTTTATCTCTCAATTTATTTCCTTTTGAGCCATACGCCCAGCCATGTGTAAAAACATCGTCAAGCCATTTTTTTAATAACGGCGGATAGCTGTACCAATACAAAGGAAACTGGAAAATGATATGATCGTGTGCTTCCAGCAATCGTTGCTCCTTTTCAACATTAATATTCCAGTCAGGGTACTCCTTGTAAAGCTCATGAATTGCAATTTCATTCGGATATTGAATTAATTCCGTTTCCCACCTTTTGTTTACATTTGAATTGTTAATGTCGGGATGTGCTAAAATTATAAGCGTTTTCATCGAAATCACTAATCCTTTCTATTTTCTATGCCATTTAGATTTATTATAAAACTAATTTTACAGCATTTGAAATTAGCTTTTTAATTATTATTGACCAAAACATATCTATTGTAAATACACACAATAAAGTCAGTAAAATACTTACTTGAAAGTATGTATTCTTATAATCTAAGCTGATATACTATAATAAAATCGGAGGTGATATTTTGAAGCACTATAATTTAGGAATTGAAGCAACGCTTGAAATCCTCGGTGGTAAATGGAAGGCTTTAATTGTGTGTCTACTGATGTCTGGTGCCAAAAGAACCAGTGAATTAGAGCGCCTTATCCCAGATGTATCTCAAAAAGTACTTATCCAACAACTTCGTGAATTAGAAAGCGATGGCATTGTCGGAAGAATAAATTATCATCAAATGCCACCCAAGGTTGAATACTATGTGACCGAATATGGGAAAACTGCTAATGAAATTATTGATGTAATGTGTTCGTGGGGAAGAGCGAATATTAGACTTAGAAAAAGCCAGGGAGAGGATATAAATCTATTGGAAAAATAACCACATCAAAAATTATGCATAGAATAGGACTTGATTCAAAACCGATATTGATTTGATCGAAAATCAGAGCACGACAGACTCAAAAAAATAGCAGCAAGTTTTTTAATACCCTATAATAACAATGATTATGTGGTATGCTGATGCTGTCGGACTGAAAAATATTGAAGACAAATTGAAAACAGGGAGGTTTTATATGCTAAAAGAATTTAAAGAATTTGTATTAAAAGGTAACGTCATGGATCTTGCCGTTGCCGTGATCATCGGCGCAGCTTTTGGGAAAATAGTCACATCATTGGTTAATGATATTTTAATGCCAATAATCGGTGTTTTATTAGGCGGAGTTAATTTTGAAGATTTGAAATTTATTATTGCCCCTGCAAGCGGAGAGGTTGTTGAAGTGGCCATTCGCTATGGCGCATTTATCCAATCTATGGTCGATTTTTTAATTATTGCGGTTTCTATTTTTGTGATTATTAAATTATTTACATTTAGAAAGAAAAAAGAGCCTGAAGTAGCCGCTGTTACTGAAGTGCCGAGTAAGGAAGAGCTTTTACTTGAAGAAATTCGCGATATTCTCAAAACAAAATAGCTTAAACAGAGTGTTAGTTCAACTTTTCAACAAAAAAATACAGATAGGCCATTAAACAAAGAAAGGTCCTGATGAGGCGATATTTCGTTCATCAGGACCTTTCTTTTTATGCTTGTTCTACCAACATTCTGCCCGTTCCCAACACATGGCAAGACATGAAAAGGGGACGTTTCGTTCGTCATCCCCATCGCTTCCATCTTTGTTCTTAAATAGCACAGTATTTAAAAATTACGTCCCACAATAGGTCTTATAGGGACTATTCGAAGGTTCTGGTGGTGTCATATATTCCTGATTAAGCGAATTGTAATCGTATGGTGCTTGAAGGACTGCTAATAACTGCTGCAAGGGCTTAAAATCATCCTGTTCGTTAGCCGCTTGCAAGACTTTTTCAACCTGATGATTTCTTGGTATGACCACCGGATTCGCTTGTTTCATTAACTTCTTGATGTCTTGATCGGTTTGCTCCTGTCTTTCCACACGGGCTTTCCATCGGTTAAGCCAATCTTTAAAGACATCACTTTCATATAATTCAGATGACGAGGTTCGGTCAAGCGTTAAGTCAACAAAGGTATTGGTATAATCGGCCTGATACTCCTTCATTAATCCCAATAACTCAGCGATCAGCTTCTCGTCTTCTGATTCTTCATTGGTAATGCCCAGTTTTAAGCGCATTCCCTGAAGCCAGTTCGCCTGATATAATGAAGGAAAGTTTCGCAGTGAGTCTTCGACTAATTTAAGCGCCTGTTCCTGATTGTCATCGACTAACGGTATCAGGGTTTCGGCCAAGCGGGCCAAATTCCATAAGCCAATATTGGGTTGATTCCGATAGGCATACCGTCCCTGCAGATCAATGGAACTGAATACCGTGGTCGGATCATAGTAATCCATAAAGGCACAGGGCCCATAATCGATGGTTTCGCCACTGATGGTCACATTATCGGTATTCATGACCCCATGAATAAAGCCCACCAGCTGCCATTTGGCAATCAGTGAAGCCTGCGCTTTGATGACTTCGTCCAATAAACCCAGATAAGCATTTTGTTCCGACTGAAGCAAGGGAAAATGCCGGTTAATGGCATAATCGGCCAGGACTTTGACATCCGCAGTGGTCCCCCACTGAGCTGCATATTCAAAGGTGCCGACCCTGATATGACTGGCCGCCACCCGGGTTAAAATTGCCCCCTTGAGCGGGTTTTCTCGATACACCGGATCGCCTGTTGTCACAACCGCCAAACTGCGTGAAGTCGGAATGCCCAAATAATGCATCGCTTCACTGATCAGATATTCCCTCAGCATCGGTCCCAGTGCCGCTTTACCATCGCCACTGCGCGAATAAGGCGTTTTCCCTGATCCTTTAAGTTGGATATCAAAGCGATCACCGGATGGTGTGATCTGTTCACCAATCAGCATTGCCCGGCCATCACCAAGCATCGTAAAATAACCAAATTGATGACCTGCATAAGCCTGGGCGATCGGTTTAGCATTAGCCGGCAAGGCCTGACCGGCTAAGATATTGATCCCGGACTGATCCATCAGCGCCTCAGTATCCAAACCAAGATTTTCTGCTAAAAGCTGATTCAAAATAACCAGTTTCGGCGCACTGACCGGCTCTAATTTAAGCGGGGTATAGAATAATCCCGGCAATTCTACATAACTATTTTCCAAATTCCATCCAATGTCATTTTTTTCCATCATTACAACCATTCCTTTCGTTTCACTCAAGGCCCCAAGCGACCTGAAACAACCTGCCATTTCTGATTTCGCTTCCGGCTATTTGGGGTACTACCACATTTGCGATGGCCTGACCAACGAAACGACACGATGTCATTCCCAAATCGAAACGCCAATTTTCTTTACATTTCCCTCTCCAGCCCTTATACTCAACATATGTCCATTTTACAGGTATTTAAACAATGTTATCCGGATATAATAACACATTGATGATCGAGAGGTAAAAAACATGGTTCGAATTTGGGGCAAAATTATGAAAAACAACAAATTTTTAGAAGAAAAAGTTATCGAAATTAATGACAAATCCTTGCATATATATGATAAAGTCCAAGCTGCTTTAGAGACCTTATGCCATGACTTTGATTTGGAAAAACCGATGTGGTTTGACAAAAATACAAAAGAGCTTAATCAGATTTCCAAAACCTCTTTTCGTGAAGACCAATTTATCGAATCGATTTGGTTTGATTATTTAGAAATCGAAATTATCGACGATGGTAAAAAGAAAGCGTAACTGTGACGAGGCGACATTTCGTTTCCCCTGCGTAAAGCTGTAATACCCTGCTCCCATCATGGTTGCAGGGTATTATTTGCTATTTTCTTTTTATTGGAATCCATATCTCCGCATAATAATTCTCATCCTGTGTTCCCTTGGGATATTTATCGGGCACATCATATCCGTAAATCATTGCAATATCAATGATTTTAGCATCGCTATTCGTTAATTCGACTCCGGCCAGAGCCAGCCTGCGATTGCGGATATATTCCATAATTGAGTAACCACATAACATGCTAAATCCTTTTTGGAAATAGAACGTCGAGATACAAACATGATTTGCAATATCATCTACCGTAATATCTTCGGTCATGTGACTTTCTATATAATCGACCGCTTCACCAATGGCTTTCATCCATTCCATGCCAATCACCTCCTGCTGTAATGACAGTATATCCTTTAGCAGCTACCCTTTTCCCGACAATATCTGCTTTATTTTGTCTTTTTTTCATTGATGTGGGTGGTATTAACTTAGCCGCTTGTCCCGCAACGGTTTATCAATAAAGACCGGCTTTTTTCATCCCTTATCCAATTGATCGGCGGTGACTTCATCCAACTGACCACCAAAAAATTTATCCAGCACCGCCTTAAAGGTCGGATTCCCATCAACCAGATAAAACAGCGTCATTGACGATTTCAGCTTCACATCATCGGGCCGGCCAAATACCGCCGTGGCATCACGAGACTCCAGATTCAACAATTGCCCGGAAATCTCCAGCAAACGCGAACCCAGCAGCGGGTGCGCCAGATACGCCTTGGCTTCTTGGCGATTCGCGATTCCATAATACCGAGCGGTTTCACTCCGACCCAGCCCTTTAAGCTGGGGAAAAACATACCACATCCAATGGCTGCGCTTGCGACCATTTTTTATTTCCGTTAGTGCCTGCTGATAGCTTTCTTCCTGAGCTTTGACAAAGCGCTCAACTGTGTCCATCCGCTGTTCCTCTCCTTCGTTTGATTTACGCTACTTTTCAATGTTTAAGTATTCTCTTTACGTAGGCGACATCTAACAAATCCACAGTTCATGTGCAACCTCGCTTTAAGTTAAACTTGTATTCTTTTTTTGCTTTAATCACTAAGCAAAAAACGTCACATCATCAGTCGTTTTAATTTCTGTTTTTCTTTCGTTGTTTTCTTAATTCTAAACCTTTTGTGCTGCGATAGCAAATTTTTTGATCTGACGATAAATTTTTGAGAAAGCACCCGTTTCCTTATAAAATCCTTAAGAATGGCTGTTACCATAGCAGTAACAAATACAAGGAGGGACAACCCGATGGAACGGACACTGCCCAAACCGGAATGTGAAATGACGGAAGTTAAGATGTATGAGACCATCATAAAAACCAATCATGTTTCTAAAAAATTTAAAAAGGCCGATGCAATAAAAGATTTATCGATGTCGGTAAGAAAAAATTCTGTCTATGGTTTATTAGGTCCTAATGGTGCTGGAAAATCAACCTTATTAAAGATGATTACCGGCATTATCCGACCAACTTCCGGCGAAATATTATTCAATAATCACCCGTGGACGCGAAAAGATTTATTAACTATTGGTTCGTTGATCGAATCACCGCCACTGTATGAGAATTTAACGGCATATGAAAATTTAAAAGTACGAGCGACGCTGATGGGGATTTCAACAAAAAGATGTCATGACGTTTTACGACAGATGGACTTAATGGATACAAAAAATAAAAAGACCTCCGATTTTTCATTGGGAATGAAACAGCGATTGGGTATCGCATTAGCGCTGCTGAACAACCCTAAATTATTAGTCCTGGATGAACCGACAAACGGGCTGGATCCTTTTGGTATTGAAGAATTAAGGAAAATGATTAAAATATTTGCAGCGTCTGGGATTTCTGTCATTATATCAAGTCATGTTTTAAGCGAAATACAACAAGTTGCCGATGACATCGGAATCCTATACAATGGATCGCTCTTGTATCAGGATAAAATTGATGCCAATAAAAACCTGGAACAATTATTTATGGAGATCATCAGAAAGGAACGTGCGTCCTGATGTTACAAGCCTATTTAGCAGCCGAAAATTTGAAATTTAAACGCTCCCTATTTAGAAAACTGATGATTCTTATTCCGGCAGCTTTAATTTTATTATCGCTGGTATTTATATTTGTTGGGATTGGGTTAGGTGGTTTTTCAAGCGCGTTGGTTTGCAATTGGTGTATGCCAATTGCGTCTTTGTCGATTGTGTTTTTAAGTCATTTAGTGAACAATAAGGATCAAAAGCACAACTACCGAACCCTTTATAGTTTACCCATCGACTTGCAGAAGACCTTTATTGCTAAAACCATTTTGATCGCGCTTAATCTTTTTAACATCTCATTATTGCTATCACTGATCACGGCTATCTCTGAATGCTTCGTGTCAGGTGTTGCGGCTGCAATTGGTCATAGCGGATATTATCTTTTAGGATATGGCTTATTGTGGCTCTCGTTATTATGGCAGATCCCGTTTAGTTTGTTTTTGGATCAAAAAGTCGGCTTTGTTGGTTCGGTGATCATAAATTTGTTCGCCAGCGCATTCGGCGGTTTGTTTTTTTCCTTGACACCTTTGTTTTGGTTTTTCCCATATAGCTGGCCAGCACGATTTATGGTGACATTATTTGGCGTTTTACCAAACGGATTATTGGTCGACGCCGGTTCAAGACTGATTTTAAATTTAGGCGAAAGTGCGTTGCTGGTATTGATAAGCTTGGTTGTCGCGTTCGTTCTGACCGGTTTATTTTCACGTTGGTACAGCAAGCAGGTGTATCGCCAATGACGATTATCAGGGAGTTTCTTTCCAACTTTACCAAGATCAAACGAACGCCAATTGTTTTCTTGCATCTGCTACCGCCGATTGTGGTTACAACATTATTCCTGGTTTATTACGCTACTGGCGGATACCATCTTATTTCTGATGTGCGGTTGTTTTTCGTTATCTTACAAATATGTTATCCGATTTTTGTCAGTATCGTTGTGCCAATTTTTATTAATTTAGATCGGAATAACAAAAATGCTCTGGGTTTAGTGGCGTCGCGAAGCAGCGTATACCTGGGGAAAGTGTTCTTTCTACTCTTTCTTTTCGCCATAAATATGATATTATATGAACTGTGTTTCTATGTTGGCGTCAATTTTTTTCTGGCTATTGGCACCGCACCCGTTGGATCATATTTTGTCCTATTTTATCTGTTTTTATTGAGCAACTTATTTTTATATTTATTACACATCCCGATTGCTTTTCGGTTTGGTTCAAGTATTTCTGTTTTGTTAGGGATATCGGGCACCATTTTAGCCGGTTACTTTGAAAATGCGATTGGTGATAAAATTTGGCCGATCATTCCCTGGGAATGGGGTGTTCGGTTTTTAGAAAACTATTTTGACGTTTCAAGTACACCCGTATTTCCGGGAATTATTTCTCTGATTATGATGACTTCGATGGTTCTGGTTTTGTCACTACGATGGTTTAGTCGCTGGGAAGGTAACGTTATTGAAGAGTAAAACAAGGAGATGAGATGATGCCTAAAGTATTAGTGGTCGATGATGACCTTGATATGCTATCCCTGGTGCGTGCTGCTTTAGAAAAGGACGGCCATCAGATCGACATCGAAGCCGATGCCGCGACCGTGCAGCCCGCCCGGTGCCAGCTGTACGATCTGCTGCTGCTTGATGTGATGATGCCCGGCGAGGATGGCTTTTCCCTATGCCGCCGGATCCGTGCCGAGGTGGATTGCCCGATTCTGTTTCTAACTGCCAAGGCCGAAGAAGCGGCCCTTGTTGAGGGCTTTGGTCTGGGCGCCGATGATTACATTAAAAAGCCCTTCAGTCTTGCGGAGCTGCGCTCCCGGGTAAACGCCCATCTGCGGCGGGAAGTACGTCAACCGACCCATACCGTGAGCCGAGGCGGTGTGCGCTTTGATATGCAGGCAAAAGTGGCCATCGCTGGCGAACACACGCTGCCCTTTACCAGGGGCGAATACGCGATCTGTGAGCATCTGGCCCTGCATGCTGGCCAGGTGTTTACCAAAGAACAATTATATGAAGCGGTTTTCGGCTTTGAAGCCGAGGGCGATCCGTCAGCCGTTGCGGAGCACATCAAAAATATCCGAGCCAAGCTGAAAGCCGACGCCATCAGCCCCATCGAAACCGTATGGGGGGTGGGCTATAAATGGCGAAAAACCAGCGTTCTGTAAGCCTTTCCTTTGTACTTTTGCGTTTTGCCATCGTTATGCTTGGCAGTATGCTGTTATGTTGCCTGGTATGGTATTGCTGCTTTGGGTGGCTTCAAAGCACTGGCGTAATTTACCAGGGATACGTCTCCAACCAGCAGGTGGAGCAAATGCTAGCCGGAGAACCAAAAACATTTGTCTCTCCGGGTGACGATTTTCTGGCTGAGTACGCTTTGTTTGGCCAGAACGGCGACGTATTGGAAAGCAATGTGGCGGGTAAGAAACTGGCAGTCCTGGCCGGGGTTTTACATGAGAATACCGACAGCATCGATGTTTCGCAGCACACCTACGAGGATGACAGCACCGTAATCTTTCACTGGTATTACCGGGCCGAGTTTACCAACCCGATGCTACGCGACATCCTGCCGCCCTTCGAATACCTGTGGCTGGCCACACTTGGTGGGGCCTGTGTGCTTTGTTTGCTGTTTAACACCATGTGGCTCCGGCGGCGTCTCGCCACCAAGCTGAAGCTGTTTGGTGAGGTGAGCAAGAAAGTCGGCGCGCAGGAGCTCGATTTCGCAATTCCCCACGCGGGCATCCGGGAGTTTGACCAGGCGCTCGGTGCGATGGAACATATGAAGGAGGCCTTGTACAGCTCTCTGTCCTCCCAATGGGCGGCACAGCAAGAGCGCGAGGCGGAAATAGCCGCCCTCACGCATGATTTAAAAACCCCGCTCACCTTGGTGGGCGGCAACGCCGAACTTCTCCTGGATGAAGAATTGTCTGATCGCAGCCGCAAAATGGTGGAGACAATCGTGGCCAGTAACGACCGCGCCAAGCAGTATGTTGCCAGTCTGTTAGAAACCGCTGCCGGTGCGGATGAGGCATTTGAAAACACCAGCCTACCCGCCCTGTTTGACGAGCTTTGCCAGCGTACAATCGCCATTGCCGAAGCCAGGAAGATTTGCCTGCACACCCAAAACGGTCTGGAGGGTACTGCGCGGATTCAGCAAGAGCATTTACTTCGGGCCCTCGGTAATGTCGTGCAAAATGCCATTGAGCATACCCCGACGGGTAAAAACGTGTATTTAGAAGGCCGTATGGTCGATGGCGGCTGGCAAGTCACGGTGCGTGATGAAGGCCCCGGCTTTAGCAAGGCGGCGTTACACCATGCAACCGAGCGCCTATGGCGTGGCGACGCAGCGCGTGGTGCCGATGGACACAATGGCCTTGGCCTCTGGTTTGCCGCGCGCGTCGCAAAAACACACGCCGGACAACTTGAACTGCGCAACGGCGATTCTGGTGGGGTGGTTACAATTAAGTTTGGCTAAGTTGCCAGGGATTATTGGGAACCGTATAATCTATCTTCTTGATTTTTTATCGACTCAAACAGCGCCGGATACGCCGTCAGATCGGTCTCATTTTTGACCACCTTAACCAGCAACGCCTCCAGTCGCAGGGCACTGCCAACCGTCCCCAGCTTCTCGCCATCAGTATACCAGTCGGCGCTTTTTGTGGGCAGATCGCCGACATTCTGGACATGGCCGCGGTAGTAAACGCTGTAACCCGGGTATGGCTTGCCATCTTTGTCGGTCAGCACCAGTTTGACCGCTTCAATCCGCAGGCTTTCACCGCGGGTACCGGCGTAGGCGCCGTCTTTAGGCCAGTCAGCACAATCGTTCTCGTTATAAAGCCAGCCTTTGTTCTCGACATGGACGTTATAACGCAGTTCCATCTCAGCCGGAGCAGCATCCCCAAGACGGATTTCAAAGCCCTCAATCCGCTTGCTCTGGCCGACCGTCCCGATTAGCTCGGGGCTGTTAACCCAACTGCCATCAAGCGGGTAGTCGCCAATATTCTGAATATGTCCGCGGTAGGCCACCGTCACAGGTGCCTCCGTAACCGTAAAGCTTAGTGATATTGAAGCTGAAGTTTCATTTGTTCCGGCAATGATGAGGTTTTCGTTATAGCTACCTACCACAAGCCCCGGTTTCGGCTGTATCGTAAAGGTAACTGTCTCAGCTTTGTTCAAAAGATTATTACTAAGTGCTCCAATGGCGTAATGCTCAGAAGTTGGCTGAGTCAGCGTCACGCGTTGATTTCCGGTATTTTTCACCGTCATGGTCTGTATTGCCGGAGGGGTGGTGTAGCCTGCCGTCAAGCTCCCGAAGCTAATGGCGCTCGATGTGGTGGTGATTGTCGGAGCCGTATTGACCGTGATGTTCTGGCTCACCGATTGATTATCTGTTGTGTAGGTGATGGTAACTGCGCTATCGCTGACGGAAAGTCCGGTGCCATTCGTTGGCGTCGTGGTAATGCCTTTGGTAGCAAAATTAGCAAAGGCCACGTCCTCCGCAGTGCTGTTGCTCTTATGCAAGGTTACCACCAGACCAGTCAGGTCAAGGTGATCACCGGCTGTATAAGTGGTCTGGGTCGGCTGATTCTTTACCGTAACCGAGGTAACCGTTACTGCTGCCGGATTAACCGTAATGCTCTGGCTCACCGACTGGTGATCGGCGGTATAGGTAATGTTAACCGCACTATCGCTGACGGAAAGTCCGGTGCCATTCGCTGGCATCGTGGTAATGCCTTTGGTAGCAAAATCAGCAAAGACCACGTCCTCCGTCGTACTGTTGCTCTTATGCAGGGTTACCTCGAGACCGGTCAGGTCAAGGTGATCGCCCGCTGTGTAAGTGGTCTGGGTCGGCTGATTTTTTACCGTAACTGATGTTACGGTCACTGCTGCCGGATTGACCGTAATGCTCTGGCTCACCAATTGGTGATCGGCGGTATAGGCGATGGTAACAGAAGTATCGCTGACGGAAAGTCCGGTGCCATTTGTTGGCGTCGTGGTAATGCCTTTGGTTGCAAAATCTGCAAAGGCCACGTCCTCCGTTATGCTGTTGCTCTTATGCAGGGTTACCTCGAGGCCGCTCAGGTCAAGGTGATCGCCGGCTGTGTAAGTGATCTGGGTCGGTGCCGTTTTTACCGTAACCGAGGTTACGGTCACTGCTGCCGGCTTAACTGTAATGCTCTGGCTCACCGATTGGTGATCGGCGGTGTAGGTAATGTTAACCGCACTATCGCTGACGGAAAGTCTGGTGCCATTCGCTGGCGTCGTGGTAATGCCTTTGGTAGCAAAATCAGCACTGGCCACGTCCTCCGTCGTGCTGTTGCTCTTATGCAAGGTTACCACCAGACCAGTCAGGTCAAGGTGATCACCGGCTGTATAAGTGGTCTGGGTCGGCTGATTCTTTACCGTAACCAAGGTAACCGTTACTGCTGCCGGATTAACCGTAATGCTCTGGCTCACCGACTGGTGATCGGCGGTGTAGGAAATGTTAACCGCCGTATCGCTGACGGAAAGTCCGGCACCATTTGCTGGCGTCGTGGAAATGCCTTTGGTAGCAAAATCTGCAAAGACCACGTCCTCCGTTGTGCTGTTGCTCTTATGCAGGGTTACCACCAGACCGCTAAGGTCAAGGAGCTCACCGGCGGTGTAAGTGATCTTGGTCGGTTCCGTCATTACTGTAACCGAGGTAACGGTCACGGCTGCCGGATTAACCGTGATGTTCTGGCTCACCGACTGGTGATCGGCGGTGTAGGTGATGGTAACCGCGCTATCGCTGACGGAAAGTCCGGTGCCATTTGTTGGCGTCGTGGTAATGCCTTTGGTAGCAAAATCTGCAAAGGCCACGTCCTCCGTTGTGCTGTTGCTCTTATGCAGGGTTATCACCAGACCGTTTAGGTCAAGGAGCTCGCCGGCTGTGTACGTGATCTGGGTCGGCTGATTCTTTACCGTAACCAAGGTTACCGTTACTGCTGCCGGATTAACCGTGATGTTCTGGCTCACCGACTTATTATCGGCGGTGTAGGTAATGATAACTGCGCTATCACTGACGGAAAGTCCGGTGCCATTCGCTGGCCTCGTAGTAATACCCTTTGTTCCAAAATCAGCTAAAGCCACATCCTCCATTGTGCTGTCACTCTTATTCAGGGTTACCACTAGACCGGTCAGGTCAAGGAGATCGCCGGCTGTGTATGTGGTCTTGGTCGGTGCCGTTTTTACTGTAACCGAGGTTACCGTTACTGCTGCCGGATTAACCGTAATGTTCTGGCTCACCGACTTATTATCGACGGTGTAGGTAATGGTAACCGCGTTATCGCTGACGGAAAGTCCGGTACCATTCGCTGGCGTCGTAGTAATACCCTTTGTTCCAAAATCAGCTAAAGCCACGTCCTCCGTTGTGCTGTCACTCTTATGCAGCGTTATCACTAGACCCATCAGGTCAAGGAGCTCGCCAGCCGTGTACGTGGTCTGAGTCGGTGCCGTTTTTACCGTAACCGAGGTAACGGTCACTGCTGCCGGATTAACCGTAATGTTCTGGCTCACCGATTGGCTGTCTGCGGTGTAGGTGATGGTAACCGCGCTATCGCTGACGGAAAGTCCGGTGCCATTTGTTGGCGTCGTAGTAATACCCTTTGTTCCAAAATCAGCTAAAGCCACGTCCTCCGTTGTGCTGTCACTCTTATGCAGCGTTATCACTAGACCCGTCAGGTCAAGGAGCTCGCCGGCGGTGTAGGTGGTCTTGGTCGGTGCCGTCATTACTGTAACCGAGGTAACGGTCACGGCTGCCAGATTAACCGTAATGTTCTGGCTCACCGACTGGTTATCGGCGGTGTAGGAAATGTTAACCGCCGTATCGCTGACGGAAAGTCCGGCACCATTTGCTGGCGTCGTGGAAATGCCTTTGGTAGCAAAATCTGCAAAGACCACGTCCTCCGTTGTGCTGTTGCTCTTATGCAGGGTTACCACCAGACCGCTAAGGTCAAGGAGCTCACCGGCGGTGTAAGTGATCTTGGTCGGTTCCGTCATTACTGTAACCGAGGTAACGGTCACGGCTGCCGGATTAACCGTGATGTTCTGGCTCACCGACTGGTTATCGGCGGTGTAGGTGATGTTAACAGCCGTATCGCTGACGGAAAGTCCGGTACCATTTGCTGGCGTCGTGGTAATGCCTTTGGTAGCAAAATCTGCAAAGGCCACGTCCTCCGTTGTGCTGTTGCTCTTATGCAGGGTTACCACCAGACCGCTCAGGTCAAGGAGCTCACCGGCGGTGTAGGTGGTCTTGGTCGGTGACGTCATTACTGTAACCGAGGTAACGGTCACAGGGGTTGCATTCACCGTCAACGTGAACTTCAGAGATGCATTCGACAGCGTGCTGTTTTGGGCTGTCAGAACAACCGGATAACTACCCGTCGTAAGACCTGCCGCAATATCCAGCTTCTTGTTTGTATCATCCCATGTGATCTTGTCATCACCGGAAGTTTTGCTCACTGTTACCGGAGCCGTACCCGTTATGGTATACCCACCTGTAGCGGTGGCACTGTATCCCTCCGTCAGGCTCATCTCAGTTGGGCCGGTGATTTTCGGGGCGGTACCATATACACCGAAGCTCAAATTGACCGATACGGAAATCCCGTTATCACCCGTGATGTTAAGGGGTGTTTCGTAGTACTTGATGGTGAGGCCAGGCCCTTTCGAAAGTCCGGTCTTAGGTCGCGCCTTCACTGTGGCTGTGCCGCCCGGAGGAATGGTATCGCTTGTCAGCGGCTCGCTGATTTCAAACCCGCTCCCCTCCAGCACTGATGCTTTCAGACCGGTAATGGTACCGGATCCAGTATTGCGAATGATAAAGTTCTGCGCCGGCAGTTCAACGTAACCTTCTGCCGCCGTATTAAAATACGTGCAGTTCGGGGTTACTTCTACCTTATAGGTTAATACCACCGTCAGCGTGAAATTCAGCGTCGTGTCTGGCGAAATACCATTGCTGGCTGTTAACGTAACCGGATAGCTGCCCACCTCAAGCCCGGCGGCAATGTCCAGCTTCTTTGTACTACTATTCCAAGTAATCCTGGCATCACCTGCTGTTTTGCTCACTGTTACCGAATCCGTACCCGTTATGGTGTACCCGCCTGTAGAGGTAGCGCTGTATCCCTTACCCAGGCTCATCGCAGTTGGACCGGTGACGGTCGGAGCAATGCTGTATCCCGGGGTCAAGACCGTGCCCATCGCGAGGGTGGGTGTTGTTCCTGGTTTATAAAACTGGCTTCCGACATACCAACCGAGGGTACCTGTGCCTGAAGGCCCCGAGTAGTTAAACCCATTCGCTTCGGTAATCGCCGGTAGGGTCAGGCTGTCACTATATACCACTTTAGCTGAGGTTGTCGTTTTCTTGTCACCGATCGTGCCCTGGCTGCCCATATTAAAGGTGATATATTTCAGTCCGTCCATTCCCAGTGTGTCAGGGTTCTGGATTTCAAGAACCGGGCGAAAGCCGCAGGTGTCGAACTTAAACCCGGTAGAGGCCGTCCACACTCCCCGGGGCGAGCTTTGATACCCACGGAGATACCGTTCCAACCCTACAATTAGATTCGTATCCTGCCCCCAGGAATACATTTCGGAGGTGTTCTTGATATAGTCACTATCCTTATTTAATATTTGATCCCACTCATTGGTAAGTGGTAGCCCCCGTAGGCTGTCTCCGCTTCCCATGATGTTGCTTCCCGCGGATAGGGAACGGAGGAGGTAATTAGCGCCGTCTTTGCTGAAGGTTTTGCCGAAGATGAGACCGGCGTTGTTGAGTTCGTCCCAGGAAACCGCTTTTGTCACATTGTAATCGGCCACGAACAGGCTGCGCTTATTGACCGATACCGTTTGATCCGTGCTGGGGCCCGCCGATGTACGGGAATAGGCATTCACCGTTCCGGCATAGGTGAAGGGTACCCATTTCAGGCTGGAATCTGGCTGGGTGGTGTTCTTTGTGCCGGGAATATTCTGAGCCGACAAATCGAAATAATAAGTGCCTAGAGGAAGATTTAATTGCTCGCTTTCTTTACAACCGGCCTTTAATACCGCACCGGAGGGAAGGTCTACTTCTGTTCCCGGTTCATAAAATGTATCCCCGTAATACCAGCCCGGCTTGCCTGGGCCTGTATAATTAAAACCGTTGGCTTCGGTAATTTCGGGCAGGGTGAGCGTGATGTTCCAGCCGTTATTGATCACTGTGGCGGAGGTAAGGGATTTGTTGCCCAGCGTACCATTGCCATCCATATCGAAAGTGACGGCTCTAAGACTGTTTTTGTCAGCAGGCATACGTTGTGTTACCATCAGAGCGGGGCGCAAACCATTAATATCTTCACGACTGCTATTAAAGCTACGATAATAAGAGCGGGCCGAGTCCTTCCCCCGCTTAGAACGAAAGGTGGCCATATCTGTTGAGGTATCCTGACCCCATGAAAATGTTCCTGAATTTTTAATATAGTCCATATTCTTATTCAGTATTTGATCCCACTCATTGGTTGCCGGTGATCCTTGACCATCAACGGAGCTGTTGCCGGTGCTAAGGGAGCGAAGGTCATATGAAATATTACGAGAGTCGTATTGTTTTCCAAATATGAGACCTGCAGAGGCATACTCTATCCAGGCAGCATCTGTTGACACATTGTAATCAGCTACAAACAGGGTTCGCAGAGAAGGGACGGCAGAATCAGAAGCGCCGGCATTGTCGTTGGAGCTTCCATCCAGAGAATAGGCACGCACCGTACCCGCATAGGTAAACGGCACCCATTTAAGGCTGGTATCTGGCAGATTAGGGTTTGTCTTCCCCGGGATCCCCTGCGCCGACAGGTCAAAATAATAGGTGCCTCCCGGCTCAAGGCTGTATATGAAGTCTAAATCCTCGGCGGCAAAAACAACCTGCGTCGGTATTAGTATCAGGGTCAGCAGCATGGCTGCAGTAATGAATATTGCACGGATCTTTTTTGTAATCGTCATCTGAATTTTCTCCTTTTACTCTGTTGGAGCCTTTCATAAAGCTCCTTCTTCACAAAGTTCTACCGCAACGCAAATAAAATGTTGTCTACGGTCATCCGCAACGGCATAACTTCCGGCTTTCCATCCGGAGCGTCCCAGCAAACCGCTTTGTCCTCAAATTTGACATCTTTGAATACTTCCAGATCCCTCAACCTTAAGAAAGGGATGGTTTCAACCATTCGCTGCATATTAAAGTTAACCTGATTGCCTTCTTCAAAGTCGATCAAAAGCTTATAATCATCCGTCGCATGGACGTTCGTTATTTTCATTTTTCATCTGCCTTTCTTTAGATAAACATAATAAAAACTGTGTCATATTATATTTTAAAGTGGATTTGACAATAAAAACATCTCCCAAAAGGGGTATTTTTTTCTGCAAGTTGTGTGATTTTTTGAAAAGATATCCGAACCTCCGTCAGGTCAAGCCCCTTTGAGAGGTCATCCCCCCACTATATCTTCCCGACCAAAAGGATCATTTATAAAACTAATTCTTGCATATTTAGTGCCACATATTTCTACTCGGAACTGGATTTTTGATACATTGTATGTGTTATAATATGATAATGATTGTAAGACTATATAAACGGTTGAGGGACTTCAAAAAAGGTCAGCTTGACAAGCCACTTAATTCGATTGCTCGGTTCTCCACAAGTATTTCCTGTGTAGAGACCCCAAATGAGAAAAAAAGAAGAAATCTGCTTGCCAGAATAGAATCAGGGTTATAGTATCGCACCGGATTTCAATAATTCACGTTCTGAGATAAAATAATTTCGTAATGGAGTAAGAGATTGAAAAATAAAAAGATTTTAACCAGAGATCGGATTGACACGATGCTGTCCGCTGTTTATGACTATCCGCTCACCATTTTGGAAGCCCCCATGGGATACGGAAAGACGACCGCGGTAAAAAGATTTATTACTAAGAACGACCTTCACACCTTCTGGTTTACCTTTTCTGATTTCAGGAATTCGGAGACAGCTTTTTGGGATAGCTTTACCAACGATATCATAACAATCGATGCACAAGCGGGAACCATCCTGAAATCACTGGGGCTGCCGATGGACGCCCCGCAGATGGGTACGGTTTTGCAGACCCTCGATGCGGTGGAATTCGATGGAACCTTTTTAATGGTTCTGGATGATTACCATCTGGCGCGAGATATACGGCTAAACAGACTGTTTTTGCGGGTTGCCCAAGAGGAGCTGGACGGATTTTCGATCTTGTTGGTCACCAGAGATACTACCGATCTCGACTTCATGGAACTTCTTTCAAAGGGACAGTGCTGCCTGCTGCCAAAGCAACTGCTGCAATTTACAAAAGGTGAGCTTCAGGACTATTGCCGAATGATGTTAGAAGACATCACGGATATGGATCAACAGCTGATCTGGCAGTACACTGACGGCTGGATTTCCTTTGCCTATATCATTCTTTTAGGGCTTGAAAGCGGTATCCCGATTGGCATGAGCAGCAACCTGGAGAACATGATCGAGCGCGCTCTGTTTGCCCGCTATGACGAAAAGACGCAAGGTTTTTTGCTGCAGCTTTCGGTCATGGAAGACTTCACGGCGGAACAGGCCGCGTTTGTGACGCAACAGGAAGACACCCCGCAGCTTTTAAAACGGCTGGACCTGGAGAATGCCTTTATCTATTATGAGGAAAAGACGGGAATCTATAAAATACATGCGGTGCTGCAAAACTTCTTGCGGATAAAGCGGCAACTCTCTGCGGTTGCACTGCGAAATTTGTATGGGCGGCTGGGAGACTGGATGATGAACCAGCAGGATTTTCTTGCCGCCTACAGTTATCTAAACCGGGCTGGACGGTCAGAGGATATCCTTGTCCATTTGAACAATCCTAAAAACATCCGCAACGACTGGCTTGATTTTGAAGGCGTCGATGAGATGTTTAACAGTTTGCCGCGCGAGTTGTTGTTCCAATATCCTTTCGCCTACCTGCTAAATATGTTCTATTCGATCGTGCTGGGAAAGGAAAATGAAATCCTCGGGTGGGACGAAAGACTTGATGAGCTGGAGCACTATTACAAAAACATGGCAGGTCTGGAGGAAACCTACCGGAACCGGATTCTTGGCGAAATCTTAATCGTGCGGAAGTTTACACGATTTAATGATGTCGCTGCCATGTGCGCTTCTGATGCAGAAATTCTCAGGCTGCTAAATGGCCAGAATTCCTACATTACCTTACAAGAAAATGAATTTACTTTTGCCTCTCCCCACTATCTGTATCTTTATTACCGGGACAAGGGCAGCTTTCGTAAATTGGCAGATCTGCTTTCACAGGATGTGGGCTACGCCAAATTTTCCGGTGGCTGCGGGACGGGAAGCGACACCCTTACTTTAGCAGAATACGCACTTGAGACAGGGGATTTAAAAAATGTCGCATCACACTGCCGCAAAGCGATTGCCAAAGCAGAAGTAATGTCACAGACCGGCGTTGTCATTTGCGCTAAATTTTCTTTGATTCGCCTACGTCTGATGGAAGGTAACGTTTCCGAGGTACTTCATCTCCTGACCAAATTGGAACATTATGTGGAAAAGATGAACAACTCCATCTACAATACGACCATTGATCTGTGCAAGGGGTATGTGTTCGCCTGCCTCGATCAACCCGAACAGATTCCCGCATGGCTACAGACTGGGGAAATTAAGGCGGCTGACTTCTACGATCAGGGCATCGCTTTTAATTATATCGTGTATGGAAAAACCCTCATCGCTTTAGGAAAATACGACGAGCTTGAGATCCGCGTCGAACAGTTTGATGAATATTTCTCCGTATTTAGCAACCGTTTGGGACTGATCCACAACTGGATCTTTGAAGCGGTGGCTCGCTGCCGTTTGTACGGACTGGAGGATGGCGCAGCCGTTCTTTTGGCTGCGCTCGATGAAGCACAGGCCGACAGTCTGGTGCTACCCTTTGCCGAAAACGCCCTCCACATTATGGGGATGCTCAAAATAATTGTTCAGGAAAATCCCGGCAATGCGTATTTTAATCATATCCTGATGCTTTGCCGCAAATATGAAAGCGCAGTAATGGGTCTTTCCCATCCGGTGGCGACACTCTCCCGGCGTGAAATCAAGATTCTCTCCCTCGCCGCCGTAGGTCTGAGCAGAAAAGAAATAGCAACGCGATTGTGCATCGCCGAAGGAACGGTAAAAACGCATTTCAAAAATATCTATCAGAAGCTTGGTGTTAACAGCAAGATAGCAGCCATCAAGATCGCAAGAAATCGTGGTTATCTGAGTGTGACTGAAAATTAAGCGATGATGCTTTGAATTATTTGGGGGGATAGTAAATGGAGATTTTAAAAATTAATGATCGCGATAAAATAAAATATCTGGATTTACTCCTGATTGCCGATGAGCAGATCAGTATGATCGAAAAATATTTGTACCGTGGCGATATGTTTGCCTTATATGATGATGATATTCGGGCACTTTGCGTTATTACACAAGAGCAACCTGGCATTTTTGAACTTAAGAATATTGTTACCGTTCCTAAATATCAACGAAAAGGATATGGACAAAAGCTAATTGCCTTTATTGTTGATTACTATCAGCAGTTTGGTCATGCGTTATCGGTTGGAACGGGTGATAGCCCGGCGATCCTTCGTTTCTACGAAAGGTGTGGCTTTGTAAAATCACACCTTGTTAAAAACTTTTTTATCGATAATTACGACCATCCGATGTATGAAGATGGACAGCAATTAGCTGATATGATTTATTTGAAAAGAGAGCTATAAAACGGCGGTTACATCGCTCGACAGTAATAAAAAAACCTTGTTGTTGCGGTAGGTTTACCATGTGCCAAAACAAAAAACCGCCGTTTTCTTTTTTCAATATGACAATTGTATGAATAATGAAACCCAGCTTTTTATAGAGTTTTATTGCACCCTCATTCTCTTTATCCACGATTAATGACGCTTGCTTTATATTTTGGATGGGTTACAATAAACTGGTTCGATTCATTCTACCGTGCTTATTTGAGCAGCATCTTATTTACTGCGTTAATCAGTGCCAAAGCACTGGCCCGCATCACATCCTGTTCGATGGCCTTCCCCGAGAACAATTGCTCACCACAACGAATTTGAGCTGTGACCTTTCCCAGACTCCCTTTTCCCCGACTTAGGCTGTTGAGCCGATAATCGATGAGTTCAATGGGCGCACCGATGGCTTCCATAATGGCCCCATAAAGAGCATCGATAACACCTGAGCCACTGTGGCTGATCTCAGTTTCCTGATCACCTCTAGCCAGCTTAACCATTGCTGAAGGCAAACCGCTGCTCACCTGCAACTGATAATCGACCAGCTGCCATAATTCCGGGCTATTGCTACTGCTGGGGACGCCACTGTTTTTCAGCAGGGTCAGAACATCATTATCATAGATTTCTTTTTTGGCATCGGCCATGGCCAAAAACTGCTGATAGATTTCCGCCACCGATTCCGCGGGGATATCAAAGCCCAGACCCTGAGTGACGTGCATAAAAGCATGTCGGCCTGATCTCGCAGTGAGAACAATCTCCATTGCCGGCGCCCCGATGGTTTCCGGATCCATAATTTCATAAACATCCTTTGATTTAAGCAACCCATCCTGATGAATCCCCGAAGAATGGGCAAAGGCATTTTCTCCCGTGATGGCTTTGTTCACCTGGATATCCAACCCCATAGTGGCACTGACCACCCGCGAAGTTTCATAAATCTGCCGGGTATCCACCGTGGTATGTCCACCATAGTAAGCTTCATGAAGCGAAATCCCCATGACCACTTCTTCCAATGAGGTATTCCCGGCTCGCTCACCAATGCCGTTGATGGTGCACTCCACCTTATCCGCACCATTTTTAACGGCCGCCAGGGTATTGGCAGTGGCCAAACCGGTGTCATTATGACAATGAACACTGAGCATCACCCGAGGATCGAGATTTTTAAGCCGGTCATTAATGCGGTAGATCAGCTTCCCGAATTCTTCGGGAATGGCAAAACCGACCGTATCCGGCACATTGATGATGGTGGCACCCGCCTTGACCACCGCTTCAATGGTTTGCCAGAGATACTCAAACTCCGAGCGGCTGGCATCTTCCAGGGAATACTGCACCTGGGGCAGCCGGATGCGGGCATATTTAACTGCGCCGACCCCCATTTGAATGACCTGCTGTGGTGTTTTTCTGAATTTTTTGGCGACGTGAACATCCGATGACCCCAAAACAATATGAATCAACGGATTCTCAGCCTCCCGAATACTCTCATAAATGCAATCAATATCCGCTTGCACCGCCCGACCCAGAGCGGCAATCCAGACATCCTGGCCGATCTTCCGACTGATCGCCCGAACGGCCTCAAAATCCCCCTGGGATGACGAAGGAAAGCCCACCTCCATCATATCGACCTTCATTTTTGCGATCTGCTCGGCCACCTCCAGTTTTTCGTTTAGATTCAATTTGGCTCCCGGTACCTGTTCCCCGTCTCTTAAGGTTGTGTCGTAGACATAAATTTTTCGTGACATACGCTTTCTCCTTTTATAAATTTTGGGTAAAAAAAGCTCCCTGACATCTCAATCAGAGACGAAAAGGGAGCTTTCCGCGGTACCACTCTTATTCATACAGGCGACTGTATGCACTTTATTGATACCCTTTATCCTGCCCCTGAAGATTTTTTGTATAAAAAAACGCCTGTCTCAAACGAGACAGACGAAAAATCTGCTATACCACTCTATTTTATACGATGCTCTTCAATACGGGTTTAATAAAATCGATATCCATCCCCTGTAACGGTGGGCTTCCGTCTTAACCTACTTTTTCACTGAATTTACTATTAGGATCGTTTCATCAGCGCCATTTCAGCAAGCAACTCCGAGGTGAGTTCATCGTCTTCTGATTTCTGCTTCACACCACCCAGCAGATCTCTGAAAATCAACCAACAACTACTATTCCTCATCAACGTCTTTTTGATATTTTATATATCATAAACGAATCAAACCCATTTGTCAACCTGATAAAACAAAAAAAGCAGCTGTTCAATGAACAGCTACCAGTAGATATCTGCGATTTACTTCGCGAGAGCCTTCTTTTTGAACGATTCGAAATTTCCGAATAGTCGATTCTTCGAAATAACCCTCTGTTTAGTTTTTGATCCCCTTACAATTTTTAATATGTGCTTTTATTTTTTTCATCGCCCAATCATAATGACTTGCCGTCGCACTTACAAAATATGAACCCAAGGTGCTTCCACCAACCCATTTATAGGTTCCTTTTGTAAATAATTCTTCATTTGTAAAGGTATCCGCTAACTTTAGAACATCCTGATGTGATTTTTCAAACATTTCTTTGGATTGATCAAGTGAAGTGTCCTGGTGCTTTTCAAAAAAAGCCACATTCATCGCTCCATATGTTTTCCAATTGTACGGGACCGGCAAAAAAGGTCTATCTTCGCCTTTCATATTGGAATTCACCCAATTCAAAACAAGCTGATGCCATTCATATAGATGCACCAGAACGTCGCGAAGATTCTTATCTCTTCGCCAATGGGCTTCTTTTTTTCGGTCATCATCTGAAAAATCAAATGCTATCGATAATTCTTTTTCGGTCATTGAATCAATCAGTCGATTCAGTTTTTGATAATTACTATCGGCTTCTGCCATCAAGCTGGGCTTAGTTGTTGGTCTGGCCATCTTCATTTCTCCCTGCATTTATAATTAATTGTAACATCTTAAATATGACAGCATAACGTCATATTATAAATAATATTTTCCAAAGAACTTAATCCGGTTGCTAATCCTCTTTTCGTGAAGACCAGTTTAGCGAAACCATTTGGTTTGATTATTTAGAAATCGAAATTATCGACGATGGTAAAAATAAATCATAACTATGTGACGAGAAGACATTTCGTTCGGCATACCGCCATTTAAACTTGAAACATCCCCAAGTCATTGTCGCAATTCTATTGATTACTTAGTTTGTTATGTAGCACTTTAATCGCTTCTGCCAATTCGACATCTTCGCCATTGGCAATGCGAATGGCATTTTGGGCGGTCATTGGCAGCCTAATATCGGGGCTGATACCACCAATCCCATTCTGGCTATCCAATCAGTGAATTCAAGTACCGGTATTAGATTCTTATTGGATTTTTTCCGCTAGCGTTTTTATACGCTCCAGAGCTCTGGGAAACCTGATCTTAAATGTTTCTTCCTGTTCTTTTGGAACATCGGTTTTAACAATTAGTGTCGTAACGCCATTTTTTTCGGCAAGGGAATAACTCTCTGTCCCCCCTGTCCACTCTTTTTCGCGTTCCTGCTGTCCACTTTTTTTTGTGTCTGCACTGTGCCTGAATAATACAAACTCATTCGGATTAAGTTTCTCTATCAGATCTGTCACACCGTAACCACTTACCGATGATATAAATTCAATTTCATTTCCTTCTTTCATTGCTCCCTTCATATATGTGCCTTCATCAATAATATTTGCCCAGTCACGGAATGTTATATCTTCCCACAGAGTTTCCCACACTCTTTCTTTAGCTGTATTTATTTCGATCGAGAACTGTATTTTTTTCATATTCCCTCCGTTTGCACATTCACCTTATCGTGCATAGTCAACATAGACTTTTTATTATATATGATTGATTATCGCAGCAACAAATTTCTCGACACCATGATCAATCGTATTGATCAATTGAGCCTGATCTTCAAAATCAGGTGTGCATGTCAATATGCATTCTGCGATAGCATCCTGATTATTTTTATCATGAAATACATTTATTTCATCTGAAAGACGATCAAGTATCGATTGCTGTGTTCTGGCAATATCGCGGTTCCGCGCCGAAAGCCATACCTCAAAGGACCCTTTTTCATGTAAATACACAATCGCAATTTTTAAACCTTTATCTTTTAATGGCTTCGTACTCAAAGAAAAATAAGACATATCCAAATATCCCTGATAGATGCTGCTGACATCGTAGTGTGGGTATTTTTTAATAAAAACTGCTCTTAATTTACCGATAAACTCCAATATCCCTTTGTATGCAATTTGGATTTCACCCAGCCGTAACTGCTGAGTAATGCCTACTGAATAATTACAAATTTTTGATAATATCTATTCACATTCAATTCCGGCATAAAAAACTGAAAATGGGCATAAAGAACCTTTCGCAGGTTCAAAACAACAATCGACAGTGCAATGGTACTGAGGCCTGTATCAGGCAAACGTGTCCGGATCAGACCCAGACCACATTTGAGTTTGGCAAGACTGAATTTTCGTTCGACTTCAACTCGTTCACAAATATCAACGTATTCCTGTTTTTTATCAATCACTGCGTTTTTCGGTGGGCGACCGAGTGCCGGACCTGATAATCGGATCCCTTTTTCTTTACAGAATTTGAGGTTTCCCCGGTTTCGGTAAATCTTATCTGCCAGAATCCGTGCCGGATAAGCACCGACTCGATCTTTGTACCGCTCAATCACTTCAATCAGATTGGATGCTTCGTTATATGCGTCAAAGGATACTTTTTCAAGACGCGTATAACCATCGACCACGCTGATGTCCAGTTTTGCACCAAACTCCACCGGGGCTTTTGTTTTCCCTCTGACAATGGGCCGCAGATGCGGTTGAGACAGACTGACAATCCGATTTTCAACCTGATGGGTGTGATTGTCGTACATGTGTTTTTGCTGTTCATAAAGACAACGGATGGTTTCCAACCGAATCTGCCATTTTCTGGGTAATGTTTTTTGATTGCTCAGCATGGTGTCGATAATAGCCAGGTCTCTGCGTAGATAACGCAGTTGTTTACCAATTGCTTTGCGGATTGTTTTGGCTGTGTTTTTCTTTTTACGCACAAGATTTAAATGATCTTTATGTGCCCGTCCGGCATAGGTGCGGGGTTTTCTGCCATCGGCCGGTTCATGCATTTCTGTGATCATCGCTTCGGCATTTTCTCTGGCTTCATTCAGGAGTGCGGTATCCTGGGGATACCGGATATGCGATGGCGCACAGGTTGCATCAACGATTAGGGTTCCACTGTTTTGAGGTGGTTCATCCGATGATGAATCATCCGGATCATCAGACTCATGGGTCACCTTTTCGGCTTCCGCCTTTTGAATAATCAGTTCGTTGATCTCTCCCAGTATCTCAGGGGTCAGCCGTTTGCGGAAGTAAACCATCAGGGATGAATCAAATGGCGGTTCATCCCGGTATTCACTGAAACCGCAAAAGAACTGCAGATACGGTCCTTCCTGAATCTGCAGGGCCGTTTCCACATCGGAATACCCATACTCAGCTTGAATGATGCAGGCACCCAATGCAAGCCGCAATGGTTTAGCCACATTTCCTTTTTTATTTGAAAACAGTTTGGCGTACTTTTTTTCAATGGCTTTCCAGGGAATCGACTCAGCTTTTTTCACCCATCGATTGGTGGCATTCATTTTCATCCCAATGGGCTGTTTGAAATCGCTGAAACTGATCTGATTATCGCTGAATTTATACATTTAAATCACTCCGTGTGCAAGGTTTTTGAGTGGTTTCGCACATTTCTCTTGCACATATTATACCACGAAATCACTTTAAATTCAGTGATATTGCGGGTTTGCCGTTTGTTCAGTAGCCATTGAGTATACTCCGATATGCGTTTATTAAGCGTTTTCATCCTTTTGCCTCCAACAAATTTAATTTAGTTGTTTTGAATGTATGACGAGAGAAGCGCCCTTTGTCATAAAGCAAACTCACTGGATAATCGAATGACTGTGAATATAAAATTCTTCCTGACTAGGCTGGTATTTTTTCTCCAGGCTTTCTAATCCCGCGTCAAAGCGCTCCGCTTCTTGTTCATCTATCTCAAACACAGGACTTTGATAATAAACCCATTTTCTGCCGTCCAAGACTTCCGGTTTGAGTTCTTTTACCATCATTGCCGACGGATAGGTGCCATTTTCAAGACAGATATTATATCGCTTGCAACTCTTAAAACCGCGGCTGACGTAATTATTCGGATTCCCAAAGATGACAATCACATCATAACCAAGCGCGGCAGCCTGTTCAAAAGAATACTCCAATAGTTTTTTTCCATATCCCTTTCGCTGATACTCTGGCAAAATGCAGACAGGGCCGAAGGTCAGGATCTCTTTTTCTGATCCGGACTCATCAATCAGTTTTGCTTTCGTATACATGATATTCCCGATGATCTGATTATCAACTTCAATCACCAGATCCAACTCCGGCAGAAAATCTTCGTGGGATCGCATCAGATGAACCAGATAGTGTTCATTACACCCCGGGATATATAAATTCCAAAAACATTTTCGGGTGAGTTCTTCAACTTGCTGATAATCGCTTTCTTCTTCATTCCTGATTTTAATTGCTTTGTCCATGTGTCTAACCATTCCTTTCTTTTTATTAATCGGATTCATAACCGCACTTTTAATATTCCGGAAAATTTAGCCGTTGCAGTTGATACTTCAACGCTCCCTGTTGGCTGACAGTAATTTATCCAGATAAATTGATTTAAACTGTTTGCTGGCCAGAATCTGTTTAATTGGTGGCAGTTTTAGAATCACGCCAAATACCGCTGCCATTGCCCGATGATTGGCGAATGCCTGATTATCGAAGATCAGATTCTGTAGCGTTCCCTTTTCAATCGCCTGCAGAACAAACCGATGGGTACTGTTTACCGGGGTAATGACTTGGATCGCTCTTCGCTCTAAATAAATCGCGTTCTTCGGACAATTTCTGACACAAACACCACAGCCAAGACAGACATTCTGATCGACCACGGCTGCGTCTCGGCTTTCTTTTTTATTTTGCATGGATATTGCCAGTACCGGGCATACCTTTTCACATTTACCACATCCGATACACGCATCCGAGATAACAGGTAAATAATTTGTTGTTGCGACTGGCTGCATGGGGCTGAACTTTCTTGCCGTTTGCAAGGCTTCGCAGCAGCAGCCGCAACAATTGCAGATAAATGCCGGGAATTCCCGGACATTTTCACCGATCTGTACCAGATTCGCCGCATACGAACGCTCCAATACATCGATTGCCTCTGATTTGTCAATTAATCGGGCGTGCTGTCCATTTTCTGCCAGAGAATGGGCAACATCTCCCAAGGTTAGACAAACATCTAACGGCGCATCAATTTCACAAGGGTGACCAACATGTAACATCTTATGGCGACAATAGCAGGTTCCAAGCCCAATATGTGCTGCTTCTTCGATAATATGACTGGCTCTTTCATAATCCAAAATATGAATCATATTGTCATTCGTTAAAACTGGTTCCTGAACATAGACTCGTCCCAGAAATGTTTCTGTTGCAAAGAAAAGATCTTTGACAAAATCTTCTTCAACATTCATATACTGATAGTACAACTCACTTAAATACTTCTGATCTAAATCCCCTCTTGTCCGCATCAGAGCAAATTCAATAAAGCCGGCCATCGGTGGTGGCATGACAAATTGACGTTTTCCCTGATAATAAGAATCCACCAGCAATGCCTTCTCGCACAAACGATCTAAAAAGGTTTCTGCACTTAATTCGCTGATCTTCCATATTTTTGCTGCTTTTTTCGCCGTAAATGGACGAACCGGCAACAACGCCACCCATTTTGCTTCCTGTTCCGTATACAGCACCTGTAGTATTTTATAAAGATTCTCCGATGGCGGTGCGCCCTGGGTAAACCAATTAATTCTATCTTCTAAACTCTTGTAGGCATCTTTACTTGTTATATGTCCCATTTATTTACTTTCCCTCACATGTTACTCCATATCCATCCCTATGAAAACAAGGGGCCGCTTCGGGGCTTTTGGTCGTTCACCATGCTTTGACATGTAGAAATTATCCGTATCCGTACAGTTATAGATGTCAGCATGTAGCGGTACAATTGCCTCCAGATTGCTAGACCTCACGGCTTTTGTCCCAGATTCTGGTATTCGGGGTTCTGCCTGAGCAGATCAGTCAATCGTTCATCTGTCCACCTCGTTTTTGAGCAGGTATCCAGACATTCGTCCTGGTTTTCTTGTTCAGAAAATCGGATAAAGTCTGCTTCTGTTGGAAAATAGTCTTTGATTATCCCACTATCAAGTGACGTTGCCTTTCCATGATACGCCTGCCTGATCTGATGATAACTGCTCCACGGATATTCTTCCAAGCTGGAAGCTATTCCGGCTTTTATGGGATTGCAGTACGAACTGCTCATTTTTTGTCACAATTCACGACAAGGGTATCGCATTCGGGATTTGTGTCATGTGATTTCTATCCTCATTTTCTACTCAGCCCAATCAGATTTTAGCGCTTTATTTATTTGTAAGTTCTTCGATGATGGATTTTAGTTTATCCTTAGATTCACCAAGGTTTTTTACATTCTCATCGATCAACGCCGATGCTTCTTCTGTAGACATTTTGAACTGCTCATCACCATTATTAACTTGGACATAATCCAAATTTTTGATTAAACCCAGTAACTGAATCGCCGATGGCACAAAATCACTTTCATTAAAAGAACCATCCTTTTCAGCGATATTTATGATCAGCCCATAGGGTTCCTGACTGGTTTCCAGCTGGATGGTGTAATCTTTTATTTTTCCCAAGCCTGTCTTTTCAATTAATGCATAAACGGCGGCATTGTCTCCCGCAAACTCCACCTTGGCGGCATAGAGATCGTCCGCTGTTTGTTTGACTTCCTGAGATAATTGACTACATCCAGTCGCACCAAAAAGCAATAATGCCATACACATTAAACTAATCGCCACTCGTTTCATTATTTTCTCCCTGTTTATTAATAATAAATTACCCGCGCATTTCTATCGCCTAGATTCAATCACCTGTTTTTTCTACCCAATGCTTTGCAACCGCAAGGTATTGTAGCGATAAATTTAATTACCCAATCTAAATCCTGTTACACGCATTCATTAATTACAAGACCTATTTAGACCCTAGCTACAATTTTTTGTGCAAAGTCGGTTGCTTCTTTTAAATCCTTAGCGTTAGGATGCGTTGGGGAAACAAATAATATTCTACCCTTGCAAACAAATTCATCAAGAACTTTTATTCCCTTTTCTTCAAGTATATTGCGAACTGTGATCTGCCTTTGACTGCCTGAAGCACAGCTTGTTACTAGTGCCGCATATTTGGGCACGGGTGCTTCAATCGTTTTTATGTACGTCAATAGCGCTGTCATACTGGCACCACCATAAATGCCGCCAACGATAAAAAGTAAATCAACATCATGCAAGGCCGGATTCTCAGTGATATTTTGGACTTTAATATTCAAAAACAAACCGATCGCTTCCGCCAATTTTTTTGAATGTTTGGTTTTAGTTGCATAAATGACAGCGGTCTTCATCATTTTCACTACCTCCAGTAATTTAATCATGACAAGGGGATACTTCCCGCCAGTTCCCGAAGATCTTCTTGCTTCAATCCCACCTGTTCCACTTTTTTACTCTTTGTCCTATTTAGCAATTCCAGTTTATTTTTGCCGGGTTCGTTTCATGCTCCACCGCTATGCTACGCAAAGCGGCTTCGATACGACCGCACTCTGCGGCGGCACATTGTTCAATTTCATCCCAACTTGCCGTTGTCCCGAGCTGATCATAGGCGACTGCCAAGGCCCCATAAAAAGCCAAACCAATACAATGCCGGGCGGAATGAATGGTCGATGCCGATTGACCGATGGCCCGGGCCGCCGCTTGCGCCACCGGATTTCCCTCTGCGTCACGGGCAGCACCATGGCAGGCGAGGATTTCCTTTTTTGCCTGGGGCAGTTTAATTGTCCCTGATAACCATTCCCAAGCCGCTTTCAAAGCCTGCTGTGGTCGCGAATCATTCGGGTAGTCCCGCTCCCATAATGGCTGCATCACCGCTTCACTATAAGCAATCGCCCAGTTTGCAAGGGTTTCTTTACTCTGGGTTTCAATTAACGACATCAGCGATTGAATATACGGAGCCTTCCAGTCACTGAGCATCTTTCTCGTTTTCGGCATGTTTATTCCGCTCCTTTTTAGTCGTTCTGATAAATGCCTTAATCAATTGGGATGACTATGGATGCAACGGGACGTTTCGGGATCTCTGTCATGCAATTCCCGAAACATCCCCATATCATGTATCGAGTAATCCCGGTTCTTTCTCCATAAATATTAGATTCAGATCTTCTGACAGCGGTTTGGTTTTAAATTGGACAAAGCCGAGGCGTTTATAAAGCCTTAAATTTCTAAGACTTTGATCGCTGGTAAACAGTTCTTGCCGTAGTCCTGAGTTGTCTTTTTCAATTTTTTTCAGCAGTGCTGTGCCAATGCCCTTTCCCTGATAATCGGGATGTACAATCAATTTGCCTATATAGACCGTATTATTGTCAACAAAACCTCTGACCGATCCAACCAGTTCATTCTTTTCATTCACGGCCTGATAGAATGTTCCTTTTTCAAACTCCCCAAACACTTCTTCCAGTGTTTGGGTCAATGGTTGAATTTCATAATTATTTAACAGTCTCGCTTCACTCTGGTATGCTAAATACTGAAGTGACAAAATATTTTCAAGATCTGCTTTTCCAGCTTTTATGATTTTCATGTTTTTCTCCTTCCCGGGTATTGCGGGGATGCTTCACACGTTATGGACGCTTCATAATCCTCTGACCTCGTTTTTTTAACATCCAGCCTGCCGGTCGTCGTGCTATTTTATGATTGTGAGCATACTCCAAAAATATAGTCCGTATAATCAAAGTACTTTATCTGTTTCGGCAAATACTTTTGTATTATTTATTTCATCTTTTTGGCAAACAGATAAGGATACCCAATGGATTGCCACGCTGAATGCATGACAAACGAAACGTCTCTGCGACATATGTTCTTAGACAAACCAATTATAATGGACTTTTAAAAAATCGGACGTTACTAATCAAAGCTTCTTTCAAGAACACACTTTCATTTAAATTAACTTTTAAGCCTTTTATCCAGCTGTTCCTATTTACTTCGTATAATAATAACCATTTTTCACCATACACTTTTTCACGTTTCAATTTTATTTTCAGATTGTCTATTGCAATTTTAATATCTGGATTTCTTTGAAGTTTATAATGAAATATATAATCCATTGTAAGGATCGTAGTCAAAGGATCAAATAAATCAATTAAAGAACAAAGGACTTCTGTTTGAATTTTCATTTTTAAGCATCCCATAATAGTAAGCAACCAAATCGTTTCAATTTGATATTTATTTCTTATGCAATGTACCAAAATATCACCAACTGTTTGTTCAATTTTAGAGTCAAAAGAAAATGCATTGTTTATCAACATAACATGAATAAATTCGGATAAATTCGGAAATGTAAGCATTATATTAATCACATGAGAAAACACCAAATTTTTTTCCTTATCAGGTATTTTTTTCTTTCCAATTACTTTAAGTGCATATTTTAGTGCACCTTTATGACCTTCTTTATGCAGTTCAATAGCCTTCTCTAAATATTTCAAATAGCCATCTTTCATAAAATCGTGATTTCTTAGCACTTGAGTAAAATCTGAATTTAGTTGATAAGGGTATTTTTCAATTGTAGTTTTTTCAGTATTTAAATGCATTTTATATTCATATAGAATGTTTTGAAAATGGGGCAAAAACTCGTAAACCTCAACTTCATTTCTGAAATAAAAATTATAATCATCAACATATCGTTTAAAATGATAACCTTTTTCTCTTAAATGTCCATCAATAGAAGAGAGAATTATTTCAGACACAATTCGGGAACTAATAGGACCTGTAGGAATTCCTTTTGTTTCATTATTATTTATACTTCTTACGAACTTATCAAGTTGATCAGCTTTTGTATATGCGGTATTTCTTAAATTTGGTTTCTTATTCAGCTCTTCTTTCGATGCATCTTTACCAAATATAGCCCATGAAATACTATGGGTGTAAATGTTTTCATAGCACTTACTTAGATCAACTTTCAATAAATATCTATATCCAGTTGAAAAAACAGTCCGGTCTAAATAATTCTTAAAAAAATTCGACCTTATATTATAACCTTCAATAGAACTTGGCTGGATTATATTTGAATATGAGTTTTTATTGTTATCTAGGATGTCTCCAATTTCTGAAATATTGATTTCAAATTCGTTCGCCAACATAATATATGTTTCTATGTGTGGTATAGCAATTATACGACGCTCCAAATCATTTTTATGGCTTGATATAAAAAGGCACGGTGTATTTTCGACTTTTTTACTTTTGAGATTATTAGCAATTAAATCATAATTCAAAATACTTGATTCAAAAAAATCTGATATTTCTAATGATGTAAATACTTTAGTTGGCAAATTTTCCGGAAAAAATCCACACTTTACTATGTTTTTTCGTGTTAGTTTCATATTCGCCTACCTGAGCTTATTAATTTATTTTATAATCGTTTTAATTTACTATGTTTAATTGAACGACATATGACGAGGAGCCGTTTCGTTCGTCATGCTTATTTTCTCAAGGTCTTTGCTGTTACCGTCATCATCTTGTCCAACCCCAGCATCCATCGCAATTGACAGAAACTACCGCCCGGTTTCCAATGACAAGCGGAATGTCTCTATGACATAAGTGTGTTATATCTTTCATACATGACAAACGTAACGACCCTTGTCATACCAGCGGAGACTTATCAATCAGAGTACCTTTAAGTAATAAATTCCTAACGTAATTAGCAATTGCGCCTTTTCCTATCCTCTTCGTATCTAGTCAAAATCCTCCTATATTCTTCGGGAGCATCATTTTCGCAATCAAGTTTTATTACTCGGTCTACAATAGACTCTAAAGATTCTGGCTTACACCAAGGCTCTTTTATTGTCAGATATATAATCTTTTTTGCTCTTTGACGTTTAGTCATCTCTTCAAGCATCTGAATCTCTTCTTTGTTTTTTGTGACACTAGCGATTGGCCACAAAATCATAAAATCTAAAGCGCAATTATCATATTTGTCGCCGTCATTTTTAGTAGTTAGATTATCGAAGAAAATTGTGAGGTTTGATAGTTGCATTGCTTGACCATATTTATTTGGTACTTTAACCTTATATAATTCCGCCCATCTAAAAAAATCCTTCATTCCATCTTTAGTCGTATGTATTAAATATATCAACCCTTTCATTTTCTCTCGGGCATTCAATGCTTTAAGAAGTGATCGGTGCTTTTCTTTGTCAGCTATACCACTTAGTAACAGTGTTTTTTCTGTTTCATTACCTAAAAAGTCAACAATATGCTCATAAACATTTTCTACATCAGTCATTTTATTCACCCTTTCACTAGCAAAATTTGCTATTTGTTCTTCAACTATACCCAAAACAATATAGTATCTGTCGGTCTCAAACAAAAAAAGCATCTTCAAGGCACGACAAACGAAATATCCCTCTGACCTGTGGATAAATTTCAGTTGCACTTTTTATTTCTGCTTGTGCTGCAATTTGCGACCTGGATGACAAGGGGACGTTTCGTCTATCACACTCGTCATTTCACTGCCCGCTCCACCATCATCTTGCCCAGTCTCAACACCCGGCTCAATTGACGGATACTGCCACCGGTTTCCTGCTGAATCTGTCAGAACAGCTGATTTCGCTTGTCTACTGACAATTCTCCCAGGTTCCGGTATTCTGGGTTCTAGCTGAGCAGATCAGTCAGTCGTTCATCTGTCCATCTCGTTTTTGAGCGGTTATCCAGACATTCGTCCTGGTTTTCTTCCTCAGAAAATCGAATAAAATCTGCTTCTGTTGGAAAATAGTCTTTGATTATCCCACTATCAAGTGACGTTGCCTTTCCCTGATACGCCAGCCTGATCTGATGATAACTGCTCCACGGATATTCTTCCAAGCAGGAAGCTATTCCGGCTTTTATGGGATTGCAGTGAATGTAGCGAACCACCGTCATCAGATACAAGTCGTCCTCCACGGCTTCGCTGTTGAAACGATTCTGAAAGAGGTGCCCAGTTCGACCGTATTTGTTATTATGCAATTGCACATAGCCAACAGTCATCCGTTTGATGCTGGTCCCCAGTTCTTCGCCTTCTTTGATCAGCAGATGAACGTGGTTGTCCATCAGACAATAGGCATACAACTCAAAGCCGCCGATTTCTCTGGCTTTATTCAGCTTTTCCATAAAAATTGATCGATCCGCATCATCCAGAAAAATATTACGCCCATCCAGACCCTTCAGCATTACATGGTAAATGCCGGTTGCACTTTTAACCCGGGCTTGTCTTGCCATTTCTGATTTCACCTCCGGTTTTTTTAAGTGTATCACAGCTTGATGGGCATGACAAACGAAACGTCCCCGTGTCATATTAATATTGAAAAATAAAATTGAATTCAGATTCGAGTTCAATTTTATTTTTAAATTCAACATAACACTGTTATGCAGTGCAAATGTAAAATTATTGTACTAATCGGCAAAAATAGGGTTCAGAATAAGTATTGCTATTCAAGAGTTGAAAGAGGCAAAAATGTTTATCGAAGTGACTGATATTAAAAAAAGTTATGGCGAAGGTGGAAGCTATGTTCAAGTACTTAAAGGTGTAACCACCGGAATCGAAAAGGGCCAAATCTGTGCGATACTGGGGCCAAGCGGATCGGGAAAATCCACACTGCTCAATACCATCGGCGGGTTGGATACCATCGATAGCGGCAGTATAAAAATAAGCAACATCGAAATCACCAAGCTGAATGCAAAAGAATTATCGCTGTACCGACGAAATTATCTGGGCTTTATTTTTCAGTTCTATAATTTGGTTCCCAATCTGACGGTCAAAGAAAATATCCAGGTTTGTGAATACCTAACAAAAAAGCCGTTGGATATTAATGAAATGCTGGAAATATTGGGATTAACCGAGCATCAGAAAAAATTTCCATCGCAATTATCTGGGGGCCAGCAACAGCGTTGTGCCATTGCCAGAGCACTGATAAAGAACCCAGAGCTGTTATTGTGCGACGAACCGACCGGAGCACTAGATTATCAGGCCTCCCGGGAGATTCTCATGCTAATTGAGAAAATCAATAAAAAATTTGGCACTACGATGCTGATTGTCACCCATAACACGGCCATTAAAGAGATGGTTCATCGAGTAATAAAAATCAAAGACGGTCAAATCAGTGAAGACTATGCCAACAAGGTATTAAAACCGGCCAGTCAACTGGAATGGTAGGGTGTTCCAATGATTTTAAATAAGCGAATCATCCGGGAGCTCAAAGAAAACTGGGTACGATATGGCGCACTGGCATTTTTAATCATCTTTTCACTGGGGTTGGTCGTGAGCATGGCTGGCTCCACCGATGTGGTCAATTATACCATTGATAAAAATAATAAAAAGAATCAACTGGAAGACGGCGAATTTTCGGTATATGTTCCCCTAACTGAAAATCAGCAGCTGGAACTTGAAAAGATGGGAGCAAAAACCGAAGCAGCCTTTTATGTCGATTTGCCTAGTCTAGAAAAATCTGTTCTGCGGGTTTTTAAAAATCGCAATAATATCAATACCATTGCGCTGGAAGAAGGACGTTTGGCTGATCAAATCGGTGAAATCGTCCTGGAGAAACACTATGCCGAAAATCATGGGATTAGGGTGGGACAGTCCATTGAAGTGGGTCAGAAAAACTATCAGGTAACCGGAATAGGAACCGTGCCGGATTATTCCAATGTAGTCCAAAATGTTTCTGATGTATTGGCGGATTTAAATCAATTCAGCATTGGGTTTGTAGCCGAAGCTGAGTTTAATCAACTGTTAGCAGGGGATACCAACGTCGAATATAATTACAGTTACAAGTTGGATGGCAACCTGACTACTTCAGAGCTTAAAGAAAAATTAGTTGATCTGGATTTTGATAAAACAAAGGTCGCCAATAAATACATGAATGAAATTATCAATACCATTGAAAAAGGAAAGAATGATTTATCCGGTGGCGTTAATGATTTGGCAGACGGGACGCAAAAACTGACAAATGGAACAAGTTCACTCAAACAAGGAAGCAATGAATTGGCAGATGGAGCAAGCAGTCTGGCAAATGGCACCGATCAACTAAGCTCAGGTTTGGAGGAATTGACAAATTCCAATGCCACTTTAAATAAAGCTGCCGCCGATATTTTTCAGGGGATGATTGCGCAGGCAAACAGTGAATTTGAAAATATCGGGATCCCAGTCACTGTTACCGGAGATAATTACAGTAGTGTGATTGACAGCTTAATCAAAACCATTGACGGCTCAGATGCAAATGCTGTGATTGCGCTGAAAACCATGAAAGCGCAGTTGGATAGTTACAAAGCCTTTAAAGATGGATTAAGAGCTTATACTAACGGTGTTGAATCAGCCTATTCCGGTTCTGTGGAATTGTCAGCCGGCGCAGATGGACTGTATCAAGGCAGCGAGGACTTGGCAAATGGGGTCAATACATTGAGCAATGGCTCGGCCGAGTTAAACCGTGGAATGGGAGAATTTAAAAGCCAGATCAGCAATTTTATCAATGACAATATGGATTATCAATACGTCAATCTGATCACCTTTTTAGAAGCTGGTGATAATCAACGGATAACAAGCTGCAAAAGTGATGCCGCCATTAATAAAAACTCTGCTTTAATTGCGGGGGTTATTATTATCGCCTTAATTGCCTATATGATTTCAGTATTTGTCATTCATACCATTGATAAGGAAAGTGCAGTGATCGGAGCGCTCTATTCGATGGGTTATGTAAAAAAAGAACTGCTTAGACATTTTATGATCCTGCCGATCCTGATTGTCACAGCATCGGCAATGCTGGGAACTGTCTTGGGGTTTGCTCTAATTGGAGAAAATATTAAAGAAAATGTGGCCTATTATTCTTACCCCGGCTATTCGATGGTATTTCCGCCTTATCTTTTGATTTATGGCGTTTTGCTACCCATACTGATTGCTTTGCTTGTAAATTATATGGTTATCAACAACAAATTATCTTTGGCTCCGCTCAAACTGCTCAGACGGGAAAAAAAACAGCATCAGCTGGCAAACATCGACCTGAAGGAGATGGGTTTTATTAATCGCTATCGGATTCGCCAACTGTTGCGAGAAATCCGGGGAAATATCACGATGTTTTTTGGATTGTTTATTGCCATTCTACTGATGGTTTTTGGATTCAGTATTTATGGGAGTATTAGTGCTTATGTCAATAATGTGGCCTCCGACGTCGAGTACAATTATCTTTACTTGTTAAAATATCCCATGGAAACTGCCCCCAATGATGCCACTAAAGCTTATACTGAGTCTTTAACCGCAGACCTTTATTTAACCGGAGGTGAGATGGACGTGACGATCCAGGGAATTGATGATGAAAACTCCTATTTTGATTTCCCGCTGGATGGCGAAAAAAATGAGGTGATCATTTCTGATTCAGTTGCCAATAAGTTCGGTTATAAGGTGGGAGATGAGATTACCCTGTCTGATAATCTTGAAGATCGAAATTACAACTTTAGGGTTAAAGAAGTGGTGAATTTTGCCAGTGGCCTCTATATTTTCATGGACATTAAAGACATGCGCGAGCTGTTTGGACAGGAAGACTACTACTATAATACCCTGATGTCAGATCAAGAACTGGATATTGAAGTGGGAAGAATTGCCACGGTCATAACTGTAAATAAAATGGTAGCTGCGGCCAGACAAATGTTCACGATGATGTATGGGTTGGTGATTACCATTCTGGGCGCATCGGTACTGCTCTTTGCGATTGTTATGTATTTATTAGTAAAAATGATGATTGATAAATCAACCTTCAGCATTTCATTAATCAAGGTGTTTGGCTATAATGAGCGGGAAATAAAAAAGCTATACCTGGGCACCACCTTTTATACGGTTGCGCTCTCGACTCTGATTGCGATTCCGGTTAGCAAAATGATTATTAATCAGATTTACCCATATATGGTATCCAATGTTTCGGCCGGAATGAATGCCACCATGGCACCCCAATCGTATCTGATTATGGTGGCGATTATTTTAAGTGTTTATGCCATCGTTAACTATCTGGTTGGTCGACACTTAAAAAAGATCTCTCTGGTTGAAATCTTAAAAGAACGAGAGTAGCAGGGGGATGACTTAAACCAATCTAGCTTGGTTTAATTATCCTGATCAAAGGCTGCCAGAATCACGTTAAGGGCATATTTGAGGTGGTGATTCTCATTGTGAATATGGAAACTAGAAGTTTGAAATTAGGTGTAATGGAAAGGCTTACTTAATAGTATAAATGTTTGTTGAATTTGAAATTCATATATAAAATCGATTACATTTCAAAAAAAACCAAGTCTGAATAATTAAACATATAAAACCTATTGACGCGCTATGATTTGTAATGTATAATGCCAAAAAAGAATTGATATATCAATTGTATGATATGAAGAAGGAGCGTGTATGATGAAAAGAAAAAAATGGTTCGCCTTAGCGGTTTCCGTGGTTTTAGTGGCAGTGACAATAACTGCGTGTGGAACCGGCAAGGCCTCTGAAACAGCCTCAACGGATCCAGTGACAATTACCAATGTATCCTATGATCCGACCCGAGAATTGTATGAAGCTTATAATGCGGAATTTGCCAAATATTGGAAAGAAAAAACCGGACAGGATGTCACCGTGACCCAGTCCCATGGCGGTTCCGGTAAACAGGCACGGTCAGTTGTGGAAGGTAACGAGGCTGATGTGGTAACCCTGGCGCTGGCCCGGGATATTACTGCCATCGAAAATGCCGGACTGATCAATGAAGGCTGGATTGATGAATTTGAACTCAATAGCTCACCTTACACATCGACAATTGTATTTTTAGTGCGTAAAGACAATCCCAAGAACATCAAAGACTGGGATGACTTAGTTAAAGAAGGGGTTAACGTAATTACCCCCAATCCCAAAACATCAGGCGGTGCCTGCTGGAATTTCCTGGCAGCCTGGGGTTATGCGGATAAGAAATATAACGGCGACACCGCTCAGATCAAAGATTTTATGACCAAGCTTTATAACAATGTCAGTGTTCTTGATTCAGGTGCCCGGGCGGCAACCACAACCTTTGTTGAAAATGGCCAGGGGGATGTCCTGATTGCCTGGGAAAATGAAGCGTATCTTTCAGTGAAAGAGTATCCCGATCAGTTTGAAATAATCAGTCCCAGCCTGAGTATTTTGGCTCAGCCTTCAGTGGCAGTTGTCGATGCAGTGGCAGCAGAACGAGGCACCGAAGAGGTTTCCAAAGCGTATCTTGAGTATCTGTATTCGGACGTGGGACAGCGAATCGCCGGTGATAATTATTACCGGCCATCGAATCTGGAAATTCTTAAAGAATACAAAGATGTCTTTGATCTTAATTTAAAACTGATTAACATTGATGATTTTGGCGGTTGGGACAAAGCATATACCGACTATTTCCAGGATGGCGGCATCTTTGACGAAATTTATAATAAATAATTTACTGTAAATAATTTAGAGTAACTAATTTATAAAAATAAAAGGATAGACTATTTTATTTAGGTAATTGCGAAAGCACTGCGCGCCTTGCGAGCAGTTTCGCAATTACCTAACGTATTTATAGGAGAGGGATTGTTTAATGAATAAAAAACGGCATCGAAAAAGAGTCATACCCGGTTTTGGACTGTCAATGGGAGTCACTCTCGCTATGTTGAGTTTAATTGTATTAATTCCCATCGCATCCATTTTTGTCAGTGCCTCTGGGCTTAGTTTTAATGAATTTATAAAAGTTGTGACCGCCAGAGATGTCATGTCGGGGTACCAGGTAAGTTTATCCTGTGCCCTGACGGCCGCCCTTATCAATTGTGTGTTTGGGGTAATCCTGGCATGGATTCTGGTGCGTTATGAGTTTCCCGGGAAAGGCGTGTTGGATGGCTTAATTGAGCTGCCCTTTGCGCTGCCCACGGCGGTCGCCGGGATTGCCCTGACATCGCTTTATTCCGATAAGGGCTGGATTGGCCATGCGTTTGCCCAGATTGGCATTTCCATTGCTTATACAAAGATTGGGATAACCATAGCGATGGTGTTCATTGGCATTCCGTTTGTGGTTAGAGCCATCCAGCCGGTGCTGGAAAAATTGGATAAACAATATGAAGAGGCGTCTCACATGCTGGGGGCCAGCGGCAAAAGAACCTTTTTCCGGGTTATTTTCCCAGAAATATTTCCGGCCATGCTTACCGGATTTGGGCTGGCACTGGCCAGAGGAATCGGTGAATACGGCAGTGTCGTTTTTATCGCCGGGAATATCCCTTATGAAACCCAGATTGCACCGCTGTTGATTATGTCAAAACTGGAGCAATTCAAGTATCAGGACGCCACAGCCGTTGCCCTGGTTTTACTGGTCATCTCCTTTGTGCTGCTGCTGTTAATCAATGCAGTTCAGGTCCATATGAGTAAAATTACCAGCACAAGTCATTAGGAGGAAAATATGAGTCAGACAAACAAAGCAATTCAGCAAAAAAGTACGAACTCAAATGCCAAAGGGGTGAAGGTGCTGTTAATTTCGCTCGGCGTTATATTTATTTTTATCATGCTGGTCATCCCCATGATTGCCGTGATCACTTATGCTTTTCAGGATGGATTAAAGGCCTATCAAGAGGCGATTTTTGACCCTTATACAATTAAGGCGCTGCAATTAACGCTCTTGGCAACTGTGACCGCGGTAGCCATTAACACCGTTTTTGGGCTGTTTGCGGCCTGGACCATTACAAAATTTAAGTTTCGCGGAAAACAGCTATTAACAACCCTCATTGATATCCCCTTTGCCATTTCCCCGGTAATCGCCGGCTTGGTGCTGGTTCTGACCTTTGGAAAAATTGGCTGGGCCTATGATTTTTTGAATGCCTATGACATCAAGATTGTGTTTGCCGTTCCGGGAATCATTCTGGCCACGGTGTTTGTCACCTTTCCTTTTATCTCCAGAGAGCTGATCCCGGTGCTCAGTGCCCAGGGAACGGACGAGGAAGAAGCGGCTGCCCTGATGGGGGCCGGAGGCTTTAATATCTTTAGAAAGGTTACCCTGCCCCATATTAAATGGGCGTTGCTTTATGGGATTGTCTTATGCACCGCCAGAGCGATGGGCGAGTTTGGCGCTGTATCAGTTATTTCCGGCCATTTGCGGGGCAAAACCAATACCCTGCCATTGCATGTGGAGATATTGTATAACGATTTTCAGCTGACGTCGGCATTTGCGGTGGCCTCCATCCTGGTTATTCTGGCCGTGATTATTTTGATTCTTAGAAACCTCATCGAATACAAGGCAAAAAAGGCAGGTGAAAAGTAATGTATGTAGAACTTAAAAATATTGATAAGTCATTTGGCAGCTTTCAGGCATCCAATGATGTCAACTTTGGCATAGAACAGGGGAAACTGATTGGTCTGCTGGGACCAAGCGGAAGCGGAAAGACGACTATCCTACGGATGATTGCCGGGCTGGAAACACCGGATTCAGGCGATATTTACATCAATGGGGTGCGCGTGAATGACATTCCTGCCGGTAAACGGGGCATCGGCTTTGTCTTCCAGAACTATGCGCTGTTTCGCTATATGTCAGTTTTTGACAACATTGCCTATGGCCTGGAGGTTCAAAAGAAGAGCAAAGAGGAAATTAAAGACCGCGTGTCAGAACTGATCAAATTAATTGGATTAGAAGGAATGGAAAAGCGAAAGCCGAATCAGCTTTCGGGCGGCCAGCGGCAACGGGTGGCCTTTGCCCGGGCCCTGGCTCCGAATCCCCAGCTGCTGTTGCTGGATGAGCCATTTGCGGCCATTGATGCCAAAGTCCGTCAGGAGCTGAGAAGCTGGTTAAAGGATATGATCTACAAAATCGGGGTCACCAGTATCTTTGTGACCCACGATCAGGATGAGGCCATTGAGGTAGCGGATGAAATCATCATTACCAATCATGGCCGGGTGGAACAGAAGGGTTCGCCGCTGGAAATTTATAAACATCCGGAAACCCCGTTTGTGGCCCAGTTTATAGGTCAGTCTACGATTCTCGAAGATTGTACCAGACTAAACGGCTTCGCCGAAGTAAAACCGGGTGAAAAGGCTGTAATCCGGCCGGAATTTATTAACATTACCCGCAAAGATGAGGTCCAGAAATACATCAGCGCGGTTGAAGAGGGGACCATCGAAGCGATTGCATATCGAGGAAGCTATTTCGAGATAAAGGTCAGGGTCAAGGGGATTCTTTTAACCACAACAGCCGTGCTGGAAGATGTTTATGAGATCGGCGAAAAAGTCGGGGTGCTGATTTATCGGCTCTATATTTTTGATGAAGACAATGCCTATCTGCTTGAAAACAAAGCCATGGTAGACATCAACTCAGTATTTATATAATAAAAGGATGACCTTAAAAAAGGAGTCGACGATGAAGAAACTACAGGTAAAGCAGTTGGAAACAGATGTTTTAATCATTGGCGGCGGGACGGCCGGGTGCTATGCCGCCTTAACCATCCGGGAAAACGCCAAGGCCGGGGTGATTATTGCTGAAAAAGCAAATATTAAACGCAGCGGCTGTCTGGCTGCCGGGGTGAATGCCATCAATGCATACATCGTCAAGGGACAGACCCCCGACGATTATGTGGATTATGCGGCCAAAGATGCCGATCAGATCGTCAGAGGAGATCTGCTGCTGACCATGTCCCAGGGATTAAATCGGGTGACCAAAAAACTGGAAGATTTGGGGCTGGTCATCTTAAAAGATGACAACGGCGATTATGTAGCCAGAGGCAACCGGAATATTAAAATCAATGGCGAGAACATCAAACCGATTTTAGCCGATGCGGTGAATGGACTTGATCAGGTGCAGGTATTAAACCAGGTTAATGTCATTGATTATATTGTTCAGGACAATCAAATTCTCGGGGCCTTCGCCTTGGGGGTGGAAGATGAGTGTTTTTATATCATCAAGGCAAAGGCCGTAATCTGTGCAACCGGCGGTGCCGCCGGGCTGTACAAGCCCAACAATCCGGGCTTTTCCCGGCATAAAATGTGGTATCCCCCTTTTAACACCGGGGCCGGCTATGCCATGGGGATCCGGGCCGGGGCCGAAATGACCACCTTTGAAATGCGGTTTATCGCCCTTCGCTGTAAGGATACCATTGCCCCAACTGGGACCATTGCCCAGGGGGTGGGGGCAAAACAGGTAAATTCTAAAGGCACGGTTTACGAAACAAAATATGGCATCACCACCTCGGAGCGGGTTTATGGCACGGTCAAAGAAAATCAGGAAGGCCGCGGTCCCTGCTATCTTAGAACTGAGGGGATCACGGCTGTCCAGGATGAAGAACTTAAAAAAGCCTATTTAAACATGGCCCCCAGCCAGACGCTTAAATGGCTGGAGTCGGGTAAGAACCCCAGCCAACAAAACGTCGAAATCGAAGGTACAGAACCCTATATTGTGGGCGGGCATACAGCCAGCGGTTATTGGGTTGACACCAAGCGGGAGACTACCATTAAAGGTCTTTTTGCCGCCGGTGACGTCGCTGGCGGATGTCCCCAGAAATATGTTACCGGCGCCCTGGTTGAAGGCGAAATTGCCGCAAAGGCGGCGGTAGATTTTATTGCAAATCAAGCAGTTTCTGATCGGGCCTGGGATGAAGCCGCTCATACTAAAGCCAAAAAAAATCAGGTCGAATCCATCTTAAATCATGAAAATCCGATTTTTTCAACGGCCGAGCTGGAAGAAGCCATGCAGAAGGTGATGGACACTTATGCCGGCGGCATCGGCAACAATTATCAGTTTAATGAAAAACAATTGGAGCTGGCAGATGAAAAAATCGACCAGATCCTGACATTAAGTGAAGGCTTAAGCGCAGCCGATATGCATGAACTCCTCTTTGTTTATGAATTAAAAGAACGGCTGATCATCTGTAAGTCGGTGATTGCTCATTTGCGGGCCAGAAAAGAAACCCGCTGGCACAGCTTTGCCGAGAATCTGGACTACCCGGAAAAAAGCGCGGCATGGCTTAAATACGTGAATTCCAAACAAATTGATGGCAAGCTGACGATGATTTACCGAGATCTGGTGAAACGAGGTGAGACCTTTGAGCATCGCAATTAATCAAAAAACCTGCGTCGGCTGTAAAAAATGCCTGTCCGTCTGCCCGGGAACCCTGATAAAACTGAATCAGGAAGGAAAAGCCTTTATCAAATACCCAAAGGACTGCTGGGGCTGCTCTTCCTGCATCAAGGAATGTCAGGCGAAGGCCATTGATTTTTATCTGGGCGCCGATATTGGCGGCCGGGGCAGTCGGATGCAGGTGGAGATGAAAGCAGATCAGGTAATCTGGAAAATTACCGAAACTGACGGAACCATCCATGTGATCGAGATTAACCCCAAAGCTTCCAATCAATATTAGGCCGCTATAGGATAACGGGCGTAAAGGCCTAAATTAGAAAAATGCAAACACGTTGAGATAAATAGACCGCAAACAACAGGAGGAATAAAATGAGTGAATTATCACATCTGGATGAATTAGAAGCAGAAGCAATCTATATTATTCGGGAAGTCGCAGCAGAATGTGAAAAACCGGTGATGCTGTATTCAATTGGAAAGGACAGCTCGGTCATGCTTCATCTTGCCATGAAAGCATTTTATCCCGAGAAGCCCCCATTTCCGTTTATGCATATTGACACCACATGGAAGTTTAAGCAAATGGTTGAGTTTAGGGATCGCAAGGCTCAGGAATTTGGCATTGACATGCTTGTTTATGCCAATGAAGAAGCCATTAAACTGGGGGTCAACCCCTTTGATCACGGATCCGCCTATACCGACATCATGAAAACAAAAGCGTTGAAGGATGCCCTGAAAAAATATGGATTTACTGCCGCTTTTGGCGGCGGCCGGCGGGATGAAGAGAAGTCCCGGGCGAAGGAGCGGATCTTTTCCTTTCGAAATGAAGAGCAGGCCTGGGATCCTAAAAATCAGCGGCCGGAAATGTGGAAGCTTTATAATACCAAAATAAACAAGGGTGAAAGCACCCGGGTTTTCCCCATTTCCAACTGGACCGAAAATGACATCTGGCAATACATTAAACGGGAGAATATCGATATTGTGCCGCTGTATTTTGCAGAAGAAAGACCCTATGTGCTCCGGGATGGCAATATCATCATGGTGGACGACGACCGGTTAAAGCTGTTACCCGGGGAAACCATTGAGCATAAAAAAATCCGTTTTCGAACATTGGGCTGTTATCCATTAACCGGTGGGGTTGAATCCGAGGCGGATACGCTGGATGCAATTATAGAAGAAACCCTCAGCGCCGTTTCATCCGAGCGGACCACCCGGGTCATTGACAGCGAAGAAATTGGCAGTATGGAGAGACGAAAGCGAGAGGGGTATTTCTAAAATGAAGAGCTTATTAAAATTTATCACCTGTGGCAGCGTGGACGACGGAAAATCAACCCTCATCGGACATATCTTATACGATGCCAAACTGTTGTATGCCGATCAGAAACGGGCCCTGGAACTGGACAGCCGGGTGGGCAGCCGGGGCGGCGCTATCGATTATTCGTTATTGCTGGACGGTCTGATGGCCGAACGGGAACAGGGGATTACCATCGATGTGGCCTACCGTTATTTTACCACGGATCATCGCAGCTTTATTGTCGCCGATACCCCGGGTCATGAAGAATATACCCGGAACATGGCAGTCGGGGCTTCCTTTGCCGACCTGGCCATTATCCTGGTGGATGCTAAACGGGGGGTCCTGGTGCAGACCCGGAGGCATGCTCGGATCTGCGCCTTAATGGGCATCCGGCACTTTGTCTTCGCTGTCAATAAGATGGACCTGATCGGCTTTGATCAGCAGCGGTTTGCCAAAATTGAAGCCGAAATTGGCGCGCTGATCAGCGAACTGAGCCTGGAAAATACGGCCATTATTCCGGTATCCGCAACCGAAGGGGACAATGTCACCAAGAAATCAGACAATCTGCCCTGGTATACGGGAACACCGCTGCTGGCCTATCTGGAAGCGGTTCATGTGGACAATGCCACTGACGAAGCCGGCTTTTACATGCCGGTTCAGCGGGTCTGCCGACCCAATCACACCTTCCGGGGATTCCAGGGACAGATCGAAGCCGGCAGCATCTCGGTGGGGGATGAAATCACCGCCCTGCCCAGTAATGAACAGGTGCTGGTAAAGAGCCTGCATGTGACTGATAAAGAAGTAAAAACCGCGCAAAAAGGCCAACCGGCAACCATTCAATTGGACAAAGAGGTGGATGTATCCCGGGGCTGCGTGTTGGTAAAAGATGCCAATATCACAACTGGAAAATCTTTTTTATCAACCCTGCTGTGGATGGATGATTCTGAACTGACCCCGGGAAGTGATTATCTGATAAAACTGGGCACAAAATTATTGCCCGGGTTTGTTACCGAAGTAAAATACAAAATTGATGTCAATACCGGCGAACATCTGGCCACCGGATCACTGAAGAAGAATGAAATTGCGGTTTGTGAAATATCACTTTGCGAAAAAGTTGTGCTGGATGAGTTCAAAGCGCATAAAACCCTGGGCGAACTGATTTTGATTGACCGCATTACCAATATGACATCAGCCTGCGGCATCGTCGACAGCATTTTAGATGATGAAAGAAACCGGAGTGATCGGGTTTCCTTTGAATACCAGGGCTTAAAAGCCCGCGGGGATATTTTCGAAGAGTTTTACTATAACACTGACAGCTTTTCATTGGCCAAATATAAACCGGCCGCCCATACCTATACCATCGGTGATGCGATTCCGGTAATCGGTGAAAGCTATCAGTATCCGAAAAACCTGGATATTCTGGTCCTTCGGGATTGGACCGCTATCAGTCTTCGGGATCAGAAAATTACCGCCATAAAATCCATTGATGACTATGAATATACCGGTGTGCCCATCTCCAATGGCAGAGGTTTTGCCATTAATGTCAAATCAGAAAATGAACTCAGGGATTTTCTGGCCGATTATCAAAAAGTCAATGATGAAAATGAAGCCGAGCTCCTTAATAAATGGGTGAGTTTTGATACCTACCGCCGGGTGATCTTCCATAGCAATTATTGGGAAATATAAGGGAACAGAGGGCATTATGGCTGAAAAAATGAAGTTTAACACCGCATTATTACATGGCAATATTACCCAAAAAGAAGGCGAGACACTGACGCCGATTTATCAGTCCAGTGCATTTGAACAGGAATCGGCAGAAAAATTGGAAAAGGTCTTTGCCAATACCGCCCAGGGTTTCTCCTACACCCGCATTAATAATCCCACAGTTGAAGCCTTTGAGCGTCGGATTACCTTGCTGGAGGGCGGTGTCAGTACCGTGGCCTGTGCATCGGGGATGGCAGCTATTTTTAATGCCATGCTTAATATTCTCAAAAGTGGGGATGAAATTCTCTCCAGTGCCAGCATCTTTGGGGGAACAATCGGATTGTTCAAAGATCTGGAGTCTTTTGGCATTAAGACGGTCTACGTTAAAGAAGCCACCGCCGCCGCCTTTGCAAATAAAATAAGTGACCAGACCAAAATCATCTTTGCCGAGACCATTGGCAATCCCAAGCTGGATGTGCTGGACATCCAGGCAGTGGCGCAGTTGGCCAAAGATAAAAACATCCTGTTTATTGTGGATAATACCGTTGCCACCGCCTTTCTGGTCAAACCCATCGAGCTGGGAGCCCATGTGGTGATTAATTCGGCATCCAAGTATATCAACGGCAGCGGTAATTCCATCAGCGGCGTCCTCACCGACAGCGGAAAATTTGCCTGGTCAGAGGAACGGTTTCCGGAAATGAAACCCTATAAAAAAATGGGACCTTATGGTTACACGGCAAAACTAAGAGGCAACTTATTCAGAAACACCGGGGCTTGCCTCGCGCCGATGAACGCCTACCTGAACAGTCTGGGGTTGGAAACGTTGGGGATCCGGATGGAGCGGATCTGTGACAATGCCGCCAAACTGGCAAAATGGTTTGAAACTTGTGATCAATTGACAGGAGTGAATTATCCGGGATTGGAAACCAGTCCCGACCATGAAATTGCCAAAAAGCAGTTTAAAAATGGCTACGGCGGGATGATTACAATCCGCGCCGGATCAAAAGAGAAGGCCTTTTCAATTATCAATAACCTGAAATATCCACTAAAGGTTGCCAATATCGGTGACACAAAAACCCTAGTTATTCATCCTAGCTCAACCATTTATGCCCATAGTTCAGACGCTGAAAAAGAAAATGCCGGCTTATTTGACGATCTAATTCGCATCAGCGTCGGCATTGAAGATATCGAAGACTTAATCGCCGATTTTAATCAGGCAATAGGATCAATTTAATTATAAAAAGGAGAAGTTATACAATGGAGATCGATTACGGGTCATTAAAAAGGGGCGGATTTATGCGCCAAAAACAAAAAGGGCTGTTTTCCCTGAGACTACAGGTTGTCGGGGGAACCTTAACCGCTGAAAATCTGAGAAAAATTCAGGAGGTGGCAGACCGCTTTGGTCAAGGCCATGTCCATTTAACCTCCAGACAGGGACTGGAAATTCCCTATATTAAATTTGAAGATATTGAAGAAGTAAAAACCGAGCTGGCAAAGGGCAATTGCAAGCTGGGAGTATGCGGTCCCCGGGTGCGAACCGTGACCGCCTGTCAGGGAAATGTGGTTTGTCCCAGCGGCAACATTGATGCCTATAAAATTGCCCTGGAACTGGATCAGCGTTACTATGCCAAGGAACTGCCGCATAAGTTTAAGTTCGGGGTCACCGGATGTCAGAATAATTGTCTGAAAGCCGAAGAAAATGATTTGGGCATAAAAGGCGCAACGGCCGTGCACTGGCTAAAAGAAGACTGTATTTTCTGTGGCGTTTGTGAAAAAGCCTGCCTGACCGGGGCAATCAAAATCGCTGAGGATCAAATTACGTTGGATCCGGAAAAATGCAACCATTGCGGACGCTGTGAAAAGTCATGTCCGACGGCCGCCTGGCAGGGGGAAAGTGCCTATATCCTTTCTTTTGGCGGACTGTTTGGCAATACCATCAACCAGGGCGAAGCCTTTCTGCCCCTTGTGAAAACCGAAGAACAGCTTTATCGCATCACCGATGCAGCCATTGCCTTTTTTGCCGCGCATGGCAAGGCGGGGGAGCGATTTAAATTTGCCATTGACCGCGCCGGCGCCGACAGCTTTAAAAAAGCCATGGAGGAAGCCTATCATGGCTGAAATTAAGATCACAGACCAGGTGGATATTACCGATGTTGTCTGTCCCCTGACCTTTGTCAAGGTGAAGGTTGCTATCGAAGAGCTGGAGGTCGGGGAAATTCTATCAATTCGGCTGAATGAAGGCGAACCGGTGCAGAATATTCCCCGCAGCCTTAAAGAAGAAGGCCACAAAGTTCTGAAACTCATTGATAATGAGGATGGCACCTATAATCTGCTGGTAAAAAAAGCAGAAGATTAGAAAAGAGGGAAAAATTGGCAGTAAGAGTAAATGAGGATAATTTTGAAGCAGTGGTTTTGAAATCTGACCTGCCGGTGTTGGTGGAGTTCTATTCGGATTCCTGCGTTCCCTGTAAACAAATGTCCCCAATTCTGGGAGATCTGGAAGATGATTATGAAAATCGGCTGAAGATTGTAAAAGTTAATTCGAATTACGATGTCAGTCTGGCCACACGGTTCCGGGTGATGGCTTCACCAACCATTCTTTTTTTTAAGCATGGCGAAGAGATCAACCGGACCCGGGGCTTGAAAAAAAAGAGCGAACTGGAAGAAATAATAAGCGAATTGTTATAGGAGGTAATTGTGTTTTTATTAGTTGCTGGAGATAAAAAAGAAGTGAAGGATGGCCTGACGGTCAGAGAACTGATTGAATCAGAAAACATTGAAAATCCGGATTATGTCACCGTGGCAGTAAATGATGATTTTGTGGAAAGTGAAACCTATGGGACCAGGGTTTTAAATGAAAATGACAATGTGGAATTTCTGTATTTCATGGGAGGGGGCAGTCGCTGATGGCATTTACCAATGAACAATTGGAACGATACTCCCGCCATATTATTTTAAAAGAAGTTGGCCCCAAAGGCCAGAAAAAGCTGCTTAACAGCAAGGTGCTGATCATTGGTGCCGGCGGTCTGGGTGCTCCGGCAGCAATGTATCTGGCCGCCGCCGGGGTCGGTACCATTGGCATTGCCGATGCCGATGAAGTTGATTTGTCAAATCTGCAGCGTCAGATTATCCACGGAACCAGTGATGTGGGAAAGGCTAAGGTGAAATCGGCAAAAGAAACCATCAATGCCATGAACCCGGATGTCACGGTTAATACCTACCGGATTTTTGTCTCAGCTGAAAATATTCTGGAACTGATTAATGAGTATGATTTTATTATTGACGGCACCGATAATTTCCCGGCCAAATTTTTAATCAATGATGCCTGCGTGATGGCCGAAAAACCTTTTTCCCATGCCGGGATCATCCGATTTCAAGGACAGTTGATGACCTATGTTCCCGGTGAAGGTCCCTGTTATCGCTGTGTTTTCCACGCCCCACCGCCTAAAGACGCCGTACCAACCTGTAAACAGGCTGGGGTTATCGGAGCCATGGGCGGTGTCATCGGAAGTCTGCAGGCAATGGAGGCGATTAAATACATCATTGGCGTCGGAAACTTGCTGGTGGGCAAGCTGCTGACCTATGATGCCCTGAAAATGGAGTTTCGGACGATTGCACTCCCCAAAAATACCCATAAGTGTGCAGTCTGCGGAGACAGTCCCAGTATCACCGAACTGATTGATTATGAACAAATCGAATGCGACGGAAAGTAGGATTTGCGGATGCTGTATCTTAAAAAGAGCGATTATCAGATAATTTTAAATCACTGCCGGGATCATTTACCGAATGAGGCCTGCGGCCTCATTGCCGGCAGGCTAAAAGATGCAGATAAAGTCATAGAAAAAATTTATCTGATGACGAATCTGGATCAAAGCCATGAGCATTTTTCGATGGATCCCAAAGAACAGCTGGCGGCGATTAAAGATATGAGAGCCAATGATTACCTGCCGCTTGGTAATTTTCATTCCCATCCCAATACCCCGTCACGCCCCTCAGAAGAGGATAAACGCCTGGCCTATGATCCGACGACCGACTATTTGATTTTGTCGCTGATGGATAAAAATAAGCCGGTATTAAAGGCTTTTCTTATTGACAAAGCCAAGAATATAACAGAAGAGTTAATCACCATTATTTAGATCAATGCGTGACGCATTTGGTTGAGACATTAAATCAAATGGGCAGTAATTTTAAAATAAAAAGAAGCACTTCTTAGTGACTTGTGTGACTAGGAGGTGTTTTTTTTTGTTATTTGATCAAATGAACAAATTTCTTGAACCAGTTAATTGTAAGTGTAAATGTTCAAGCTATTTCATATAATATATATGGTAACTATGATCTATGAGAACAAAAAAAGATCATAAACAAACTGATTACTAAATATTTAGGGTTTATAATACTTTATACTACATCACAACGTGATCTGTCTTATAAATTCTTAATTCTCGTTTTATCCATATCTAACGGGGTAATAAATTAACTAAGTGCAGAGTTGCGAAAGTTATATTTAAGACAGAATGGAAAAGGACAGCGCTTTCTGGTGCTGTCCTTTCGTAGAGGTTTTGAAGTAATAGTTTTAAATAAGCCATAAGAATAGAAACGATGATAAAGATCATAGGATAATCAAAAATAAAGAAAGGTTATGAACAGTATGGATAAAGAGAATACGACGAAAGGTCTCAAGAATGCTTTGTCTGATGGAGAAGTGATGAGTGATGAGCATAGAACCCATCAAGCGCATAAAAACCATGCACATCAGGAACACAGGGATATTCCTCAGACTAATGATGAACATATTCATAATCAAGGTCATGGAGAAATGAGTCATCTACATGATCCTAGCCAAGAGATTCCCCAGATAGAAAAGGACCATTCTCACCATCAAATTCCAGCGAATGGGGAGCATAGCGATCATGCAGACCATCATGATCACCACGCTATGATGGTGGCAGATTTTAGAAAAAGATTTTTTGTTTCTTTGATTATTACAGTACCAATATTATTATTATCGCCAATGATCCAAATGTTTATGGGTGTGGATTGGCGTTTCATCGGCGATTCCTATATATTATTTGGTCTTGCTACCATCCTCTATGTTTATGGAGGCAAGCCTTTCCTGACTGGTGCCAAGGATGAGCTTAAGAAAAAATCACCGGCAATGATGACACTCATTACGCTTTCCATAACGGTTGCCTATATTTATAGTACCCTAACCGTATTTTTTATAAGTGGTGAAGATTTCTTTTGGGAACTGGCCACATTAATTGTCATTATGCTTTTAGGTCATTGGATTGAAATGAAATCTGTGATGGGAGCATCCCGGGCACTGGATGAACTGGTTAAGCTCATGCCCGAAGAAGCACACAAGATAATAGGCAATGGAGAAATAACGGATATTCCCATAGAACAATTAAAAACAGGGGATGCCATTCTGGTCAAGCCGGGAGAGAAGATTCCCATTGATGGTTTAGTTTATGACGGCAGATCAGCCGTTAATGAATCCATGATTAGCGGAGAATCTGCACCTGTTGAGAAAGAAGCGGGTAATGAAGTAGTCGGTGGATCTATTAATGGTGAGGGGATTTTAAAATTTAAGGTGTCCCGAGTTGGAGCAGAGACCTTCCTGTCACAAGTTTTAAAACTTGTTCGCGAAGCTCAAGATTCAAAATCCAATACCCAACGATTAGCGGATAAAGCCGCCAAATGGTTGTTTTATATCGCTGTGATTGCCGGAACACTGACTTTTTTAGTATGGATGATCATGACACAGGACCTAAACTTTGCAGTCACCCGCGCAGTCACCGTCATTGTTATTTCGTGTCCCCACGCACTAGGTTTGGCAGTTCCTCTGGTAACGGCCGTTTCGACCAGTATCGGAGCTCAGAAAGGTCTTTTAATCAGAGATCGGGCGGCATTTGAAAATGCTCGTAAGCTGAATGCCGTGGTGTTTGACAAAACAGGAACATTGACTGAAGGGGTATTTGGGATAACTGATATCAAAGCAATCGGAATATCGAAAGAAGAACTCCTCTTACTTGCGTATTCAATCGAGTCAAATTCAGAACATCCTATAGCACAGGGAATCGTCAATGAAGGAAAGAAATTAAAGCTTAAACTGAAGGAAGTAAAAGATTATCAGAACTTGCCGGGTAAGGGACTAAAAGCTAATGTGAACGGACGCGATATTATGATTGTAAGTCCTGGTTATATGCGGACTGAGAAGATTGCTTTTGACATAAATCACTACGAACAACTGGCCCAAATGGGCAAAACGGTTATTTTCGTATTAGCTGGCAACACCCTCCTGGGCTATTTGGCATTATCAGACATTGTCAGAGAAACAGCCAGAGAAGCCATTGATATATTAAGGTCCATGGATATTGAAACCATCCTATTAACCGGGGATAATCAGAGAGTTGCCGCTTATGTGGGTAATCAGCTTAAGATCGATACAATCATTGCCGAGGTATTGCCCCAGGAAAAAGCATCCAAAATTGATGAGCTTATTACTGAAGGAAAGATTGTGGCAATGACCGGTGACGGTGTGAATGATGCACCGTCACTGGCAAAAGCCGATTTAGGTATCGCCATTGGAGCTGGAACAGATGTTGCTATTGAAACAGCAGATGTTATTCTGGTTCGAAGTAATCCACTGGATGTAGTAACGATTTTGAAACTTTCAAAAACAACCTATCAAAAGATGATCCAAAACCTGATCTGGGCGACAGCTTATAATATGATTGCACTCCCCTTGGCTGCAGGCGTCCTATATAACCAGGGGATTGTGATCAATCCAGCTGTCGGAGCTGCATTGATGTCGTTAAGTACAATCATTGTAGCAATCAATGCAAAACTACTTAAGATTGATTAACCATTCATCTTTAGTTATCAGCTAGTCAGATTTTGTGATAATACTTTTAAAATCTTGCACTACCTTTATGCATGCAGTGAAAGTGATGAAGCAGATTATATAAAAATTCAGCTCCGAAAGTGATAAAAATCCACATAAAAAGGACAGTGTATTTGGTAGCACTGTCCTTTTATGTATAAAAATGATCTTTAGCTTGCGGTGAATAGCAGAAAGACACTTATTGATTTATACTTAAAACTGACCCACCATTAACGGTTAAAATTGACCCACCCTGAGGGGAAAGGAGCGAATAATTCAGATTCTGATTGACTCTGTACCACGGAAATTTAACACTGTGAATTGACCCACCTCGGAAAGAGAATTATAATCCTATCAGCATGCAAATCATGCCGATAGGAGGAAAAAGGAGTGAAAAATTTGGAGGATTGGGCCGCCGTGCAGAAAGTGTACAAACAGACAAAGTCCAAAAGAGCGACAGCGGATATTCTTGGCATATCCAGGAATACAGTAAAGAAACTTTTGTTGTTAAGCGAAACGCCGAAATATCAGCGGACAGAATATGGAACAAAGATCGATAAATACAAGGAAAAGATCATTGAATGGCGGTGTGAACCCTATTGCTTTAACGGTACCCGGATCTTCAGAGAACTCATGAAAAAAGGCTACAATGGGAGTATTGGTCCAATTTATCGATTTATCAGGAAGGTAGATGAGGATATGGGTGGACACATCAGTAAAAAAGCTACAGTGCGGCATGAAAGCCCACCAGGTGATCAGGCGCAGTTCGATTGGACAGAATACGAAGTCGTTATTGGCGGCCGATATCGCAAGATCTATTGTTTTGCAATGATTCTGGCAGCATCAAGAAAAAAAGCAGTCTGCTTTTCAATGAAAGTGGATGGCCCGGCAATCTATGAAGCCATTCAGGAATTGTATGATGATCTTGGCGGCGTCACCCTTGAGCTGCTGATTGACAATCCCAAAGCACTGGTGATCACAAATGATCCAAAATCCGAGGAGGAAGTCCGGTACAATCCCCAGGCTCTGATGATGGCCAAACATCTGGGAACTGAGCTGAATGCATGTCCCTGTTATTGGCCCCGTAAAAAAGGCAAAATCGAGCGACCGTTCAATTATATTGAAGAGCAGTTTATTAAAGGTAATACTTTTGCAACCATGGATGAACTTAACGACCGCGGGAAAAAATTTATCGATGAGTGGTGCGATGAAAAACACACGACAACACAACGGATTCCAAACCAGCACTATCTGTTGGAGGAAAAACAATTATTACAACCGCTGCCAAAATCCCATTATTCTACAAAGACGCTACAAAAGCGCATTGTCAGTCCGGACAGTTACATCAGCATTGATGGCAATAAATACAGCGTCCCGGTGAAATATGTGGGAAAAACGGTATGGTTTCGAATCGTTTACGGATTCAGAGCCGAACTCTATGATCAAAAAGAAAACCTGATCCTGCGTTTTGAAGTCTCGGATAAGAAACATGACGTTGTGACCAATCTGGACCATTATGAAGCGATCGCCAAAAAAATCAGCACCTCCATCCCCCAGTGTCAAACACATTTCAAAAATCCCCTAAAAAATCGGTCGAAAAATCCCCGTTTAATCGGTAGGTTTTTCGTCAAACTTGCTGGTGTCATAAAAACCAGCTTTTTTCTTTTCCCGGATACGAAAGCTA